>Ga0207698_10000009_pt1 | contig 281300 bp, 265 predicted proteins | sample KBSCornC22_FD_184298 | JGI IMG/M metagenome (GOLD analysis project Ga0207698, IMG submission 184298) | Corn rhizosphere microbial communities from Kellogg Biological Station, Michigan, USA - KBS Corn C2-2 (SPAdes) (version 2) | ecosystem: Host-associated > Plants > Roots > Rhizosphere > Soil ... | reverse complement strand
GAGCAAGAAGCTCATCACGGCCTGTCTCGGCGTGCTGGCCCTCGCGGCCTTTGCCCTGCCGGCTAACGCATTGGCGGTAAGCGCCACGCTCACACATCCGACAGGCACGGCCCTAAATCCGGTCGGTCAAAAATGCACAACCCTAGAAAACGCCGTGTGCCTCACAGCAACAAACGTTGGCAAAACCCTCCTCAAATCCGATGACGGTTCGACGACGCTCTCAGAATGCACCAAAGCGACCCTCACAGGCTCGCTGATCAAAAACAAAGAAGGGCACATCGAAGCTAACATCCACACAGCGACATTCTCCGGAGATGGTGCAGAATTCGACGGAATGAAGGAGTGCTTAGGCCTCGGCGGACTGGGCAACCTGACGCCTACAACCAACGGCACAGACCCGGTTAACACCAAAATCGACGGGGAAGATGTCGAACACGGCACGCCTTGGTGCCTGACAGCCGGCGGCGACCTGCCCGCGAACACCTTCACGGTCCGCGGCGGTACATGCAGTGAATCAGCGAGAACAATCACATTCATCCTCAACAGCACAGGCGCTGGGGAATGCAAGATGACCAGGACGGCCGCGATCACCGGCACCTACACAACACACAGCACCGGTGACGCGATCCTCACTGTCGCACCCAATGCGACCTCGACATTCACCAAGGAGTCCGGCGGTGTGCTTTGCCCGAGTCAAGGCACGCTCAGCATGCAGTTCACACTGGAGACAGATAAATCGGGGGTAAATGAACCGGTGTGGATCTCGTAGTGAACTAGCCGACGACCATTTCGCGGTCAGTACGAGGCCGCCCCTCGGTGGGCGGCCTCGTACGTGAGTGACCCCTGTCACCCCGCCCAAAGAGAGAAATCAGGGCAGATGCGGGGAATTGCTGATGTCGGGGTCCCGACGCCAGTCTTCAGCAAGCGATAGGGAACCATTGCCGTACCTTGACAGCACCGGCGCACCGCTCCTACGGTCGCCTCAGGTGGGGGCCAAGGTCCCCTGGGAATGAACTGACGAGGGGAGCTGAGGAAGTTGGGTCTTGGCGTGCGGGTATCGCTGATTATGTTGCTTTGCGCGGGATTGAGCAGCGTGGCCTTCTCGGGCACTGCTACCGCGGTCAGCTGCCCCAACGAAGAGTTCCGCACCGGGCCGTCGGCCGAGCTCCCCGACTGCAGAGCGTATGAGCTGGTCACCCCTCCTGACACCAACGGGCGCATGTTGGAGCCGTTGAACAACATCACTGGCTTTGGCGGCTCACTGTTCGATCGGTTCCCACTCGAACTTACGAACGGCGCCGGCAGCAGCTTTGTCTACTCGACTGCTGCCGGTGGGTTGTTAAATCCATCTGGAGCTAGCGGAGCATTTGATGTATATCGAGCCCAGAGAGAGCAAGGCGGATGGCTGACGACTGAGCGGATCAGTCGCACTTCGGAAACGATTGCTTGGACCACGCCAGGCGGGGTGTCTGGCGACTACACCCTTGCCTTCACCAATGAAGGGCTGCGCGACTACCTGAGGAAGCCCGACGGGTCCTTCGAGTTGGTTGGGAAGGGAAGCCTGGCGGAAGAACCGTACGCGCAGGGTCGTTACATAGACGCGAATGGTAGTCACGTTATCTTCACCACGGGAAAGCAAATCAACAACCTGCAGAGCACCTGGTGTTTCCAAGAACCGGCATGCAAAGTCCTCAAGCTCGAGCCGAACGCTCCCCCGGAAGGCACCGGGGCCGTTTATGACCGCAGCGCCGACGGCCCGACCCACGTCGTCTCGCTGCTCCCAGGCGATGAAACGCCCCTAGCGGGACAGCAGGCCTTCTACCAAGGCGTCTCAAAAGACGCGAGCAGCGTCGCGTTCAAGATCGAAGGCACGCTGTACGTCCGCGCCGACAATGGGCGAGCCGGCGAAAGGACCGAGGAAGTGGCCGGCGGCGACCCGGCCTTCGCCGGACTCTCGACGGACGGCCGCTATCTCTTCTACGTGACCGGTGGCGCAAAAGGGACGATCCACCGCTTCGACACCACGAACGAAGCCGATGCGGAAGTCAACCCGGTCGGAGAAGGGGAGATCGTCAACGTCTCCGCCGACGGCTCCCACGTCTACTTCATCTCCGAGCAGCAGCTCGACGGCGCCAAAGGCACTGTGGGAGAGCCGAACATGTATGTGTGGAGCGGGGCCTCAGCGGAATACGTGACCACCGTGCTCCCCAGCGATCTGGTCAGCACGTCGGGAGAAGGGTTCGGGGCGGCTTCACTGACCGCATGGACTGAATCTGCCTCCCCAAATGAAGGGGCAAGAGGCCCCGGATTCGATTCTTCTCGATCCACTCCCGATGGAGCGGTCTTGATCTTCGAGTCCCGGGCGCAGCTCACTCCCTATGACAACGCGGGCCACACCGAGATCTACCGCTATGACAGAGACACCAAAAAACTGCTTTGTGTCTCCTGTAGCCCGAACTCCGAGCCTGCGAGCGCAGACGCGCGCCTTCAGGAACTGATCCTCGTGCAGTCTCCCATCATCGTCAACAACCTGAGCGACGATGGTGGGCGGGTCTTCTTCGAAACCGCTGAAGGGCTAGTGGGACGCGACGGGAACGAAGCAAACGACGTATACGAGTGGACCGCCGGGGCTGAACCGCCGATTGCCTTGATCTCCTCGGGCAAATCGCCGGCTTATCCCATTGAAGCACCTGGAGCGCTCCCCTTTATCCCGGAACCAAACTCTCTCGTCGCGATCACCCCCGACGGATCCGACGTGTTCTTCACCGCCCGGGAGGCCTTGGTGCCGGGTGCAGGTGAGAACGGAGCCCAGGCAATCTACGATGCTCGGATTGGTGGAGGGTTCACCGGACCTACCCCGCCTCCGCCGCCCTGCGGCGAAGAAGGCTGCAGGCCAGCTGGCAGGGAGACGTCGTTCGCTTCCTCCGGCGGTAATTCTGAAGTAGCGGCCACGGGCGGTAACGTAAAACCTCGGAAGCGCTGTCGCGCCTCCCACAAGAGGTCGAAGCGCGGTGGCAAACTCCACTGCTCCAAGCATCGTCGGACGGCCAAGGGGCATCAGAAAAAGAGAGTGGCGAGGATCGCTTCGACCTCCGCTAGTGGCAGCAGGCCAACTCAGGATGGCGGCGCGCCCATAACCCAGGCCTCGACGACTGGTGACCCTTCTCAAGAGGCACAGGCGGCTTCTCCCGCACCGGTGGCCTCGGCGGCAGCTTCGGCGGAGGATTTCGGAATCGAAAGGCTCGCGGGCTCGTTCTGTGAATGGATCGAAGGGAAATGTATCGCAGCCCCCCCAATCGCCGGCCGACACCCGGACTTCACGACGACCCTGGAATTTAACCACACTCAAAAAGGGCAGTTCGAGGATGCTGTGGCGGCGGTGGAAGAACTGCAGGTCAAACTTCCTCCTGGCCTGCTGGGGAATCCACAGGCGACTCCCCAGTGCAGCATGGGTGCATTCCTCTCCGGCGGGAGCTGCCAACCGGATTCACAGGTCGGAATGTCCCTTGTAACCACTGGATTTCCGGCCTTTCTCAACCAGAAGGTGCCGATTTTCAACCTGACTCCGCCTCACCCTGACCAGGAAATTATTAGGCTGGGGCTAATTGCTTACTTGCCGGTCTTCATCGAGGCAAAAGTGCGTACCTACGGTGATTATGGAGCTACGGCGATGGTCCACAGCCCACCCGGCGTCGGAGCCGTCATCCGGGCGAAGACGACCCTATGGGGGAATCCGTCCGGTTCTGAGCACGACAAAGAACGCGTCACTATGGGCGAAGTCGCGAACTGCCCGATCGGTACCGCCTGCGAAGCCCAATTCGAAGGCAAAGACAAATCCGACCCCTCGGGGTGGAAACGTCCAAGCACCATCCCCCCGGCCGAACGCAAGGCCTTCATGACCAACCCTTCGGCCTGCCAGCCGATGAGCCTCTCGGCGGAAGTCAAGAGCTACCAGCTCCCCGGTCAGCTCTTCACCGCCACCGCCCCGCTTGAGCCGATCACCGACTGCACCGGTCTACCCTTTGCCCCCAGCTTCGAAGCCGATCCCACGAGCCACGCCGCCGGCGCCCCCACCGGCCTAAAGACCAAGCTGGTGATCCCCCAGCACCTGGGCGAAGAAGAACGCGCCACCGCGACCATGCGCGAAGCCCGCGTCACCCTCCCCGAGGGCATGCAGGTAGCCGCCGGCGCCGCCAACTGGATCGGCACCTGCTCTGAAGAGCAGGTCGGCTTCCACAAAGAAGTCGACACCGCTTGCCCCGACAACTCCAAGCTCGGCACCGCCACCATCACCTCCCCGGCCCTCTCGGCCCCGATCGAAGGCACGATCTACCAGCGAAGCCCCCAGCCAGGCCACCAGCTCGGCCTCTGGCTCACCGCCGATGCCCTCGGCCTCCACGTAAAGCTCCCCGGCTCCCTCGAGCCCGACAAGACCACCGGCAGGTTGACCGCGGTCTTCACCGACCTCCCCCAGGTACCGGTGGGTGAGATCGACCTGGACGTCTGGGGCGGCCCCAGAGCCCCGCTACAGAACCCCGACCACTGCGGCACCTTCACCACGAACTACACCTTCACGCCTCACTCAAACGACCCGCCGCTCAGCAGCCAGAGCCAGATGCAGATCACCGAAGGCTGCAACCAGCCCTTTAACCCGGCCTTGAAAGCCGGGGTCACCGAACCGACCGCCGGCAAATACAGCCCCTTCGTCTTCGACCTCACCCGGCCCGACGGCGACCAAGCCCTGCGCGGCTTCACCCTGCACCTCCCAGACGGCGAGCTCGCAAAGCCGAAGGGCGTGCCGCTCTGCTCCGATGCTGACGCAGCTGCCGCAACTTGCCCGCAGGGCTCGCGGATCGGCTCGTTGCAGGCCACCACCGGCCCGGGCCCAGAACCCTTCACCCTGCCCGAGCCCGGCAAGGCCCCCCCGCAGATCTACCTCTCAGGTCCCTACCAGGGAGGTCCTTTCTCGATCGTCAGTGAGGTCCCCGCCCAGGCCGGGCCCTTCGACCTCGGGACCATTGCGGTGCGCTCCGCCCTACTGGTCAATCCCGAAACGGGGCAGGCATCGGTCAAAGCCGACCCCCTGCCCCAGTTCTTCGAAGGAGTGGGGATCGCCTACCGCCACCTCCACGCGGTCGTCGACCGACCCGAATTCAACCTGAACCCGACCGACTGCCGGGAGATGGCGGTCACTGCCGATGCCACCTCCACCCAGGGCACCGTCGCCCATCCCTCCGCCCGCTTCGCAGTGGACGGCTGCAAGGCGCTCAAGTTCAAGCCCAAGCTCACGCTACGGCTGAAGGGTGGCACCAAACGCGCCCAGTACCCGGCCTTCTCGGCCACCCTGAAGGCGCGCAAGGGCGATGCCAACATCGCCTACACCTCCGTCGCCCTGCCGCACTCGGAGTTCATCGCCCAGGAGCATTTCGTGACGATCTGCACCCGCGTCCAGTTCGCCGCTGACAAATGCCCGAAAGGCTCGATTTACGGCAAGGCAAAGGCGATCACCCCGCTCCTAGACAAGCCGCTCTCGGGTCCGGTCTACCTCCGGAGCTCGAACCACCCGCTTCCCGACTTGGTGGTGAAACTGGACGGGGAACTGGAGATCGTCCTCGTCGGCCACGTCGACTCGGTAAACGGTGGCCTTCGCACCCGCTTCGAAACGGTCCCCGACGCCCCGGTGACGAAGTTCACGCTGCAGATGCGAGGCGGCAAGAAGGGGCTGTTCGTCAACTCCACCGACATCTGCCGCCACCCCCAGAAGGCGAAGGTTCAGATGAAAGCCCAAAACGGGCGGGTGGTGCAGTTCGGAGCGCCGCTTAAGAGCAGCGGCTGCGCGAAGAAGAAGCACGGCAAGCCGAAGAAACACAACTGAGGATCCAAAGGGAGGGAGACCTAGATGCTGAAGAGACTCCATAACAGGCTCGGCACCGCCGGCCTGGTGGTCGCGGTGGTGGCGCTCGTCGCTGCGGTCGCGGGCACTGCTTTTGCTGCCGGCGGGCTGACCAAGAAGCAGGAAAAGCAGGTCGTCAAGATCGCCAAGAAGTATGCGGGGAAGCAAGGGCCTAAGGGTGACCAAGGTCCGACTGGAGCGCAGGGACCCAAGGGAGATCAGGGACCGAAGGGGGATGCGGGGCCGAAGGGAGATAGTGGCGAAGAAGGGCCTCCCGGGCCGACTGAACTCGACCTTCCCCCTGGGAAGACGATGACCGGAACCTGGTCGTTCAGGGGCACGGGTGAAGAAATCTATTCTTATACCATCACCTTCCCGCTTCAGCTTGGTTACCTGCCGCAGCTGAGACGCGCCGAACCGGGTTCGGAATTCTGCCCCGGCACGGTCGACGATCCCCAAGCTAAAGCCGGCAGTCTCTGTGTATACGAGGACGATGTGGTGAACAGCTTCTATATGGGGATCCCGACGACCTATACGGTAGGTGCAATCAACAGATATAAATCCCAGGTAGAAGCAAACGTATCGTCCGGATTCGGCACCTGGGCGGTGACGGAATTCTGTCCGATCGACCCCAACACCGGCGAACCCGAACCCACCTGCTGAGATTGCTCAGAGCCGGGCCGCATGAACCCATCCTCGCTAATTCAAGCGGGCGGCTTCGGCAGGCCGAGGACCAAGGTAATTGCGCGCTCGACCTCTCGTAGTTGGAATGGCGAGAGGTCGGCGCGATAGCCGTCAAGGCGCATCTGCGCGATGGTCCGGATCTGGTTGCATAAGACCAAGCCCTCTTGCGGGAGAGGGTCGTTTACCGGCAGATGGACGTTGATCGAACGTTGTTTGTGCTTGGTCTTCGATGTCAATGGCACGATTACGACAACCGAACCATGCTGGTTCGTAACGTCGTTGGAGACAATCACCGCAGGCCTGCGCCCAGACTGCTCTGACCCTTTTGTAGGGCTGAGTTCAACCCAGTAGATCTGCCCCCGACGCGGATGGTCCGTCAAGACCCAAAGAGTACCTAATTGACTGTCGCACAAATATACGCGCGTAGCTTCCGACGAGCCCCTGGCGAATGTTCCAACGTCCCCATCGCCTGCCCGCTCCCCCGCGATCGACGTAGGCGCCGCTCCTTCGATCCCGCACGGCACGATCCACTCAAAGGGCTGGAGGTCATTGCTCACGTTGACTGCCAGGCCATGGGTGGTGATGTCACGGCTTACGTGGAGGCCGATCGAGGCGATCTTGCGGGCGGGAGTCGACGAGAAGGTCGGAGGTGGGGCGCCCTCCGTCCAGACTCCAGTCAGACCGTCGATCGTCTGCGAGGCCGCCGCGGTCGGTGTCGTGGACTTCGATGCTTGGGCTTCTTACCACTCGATGCCCGTGGGGTGTTCCTCGGGTTTGGAGCGGCGGCCGCGGGTGAAGGTGGGGGTGAGGAGGAGGGTGTCGGGAATTTCTTGGCGGCGGCGCTGCTCGGCTAGTTCTTTCTGCAGCTCCCAGGCCTCTGGGTAGGGGGCGATGCCTAGGCGTTTGACGAGGAGCTCGTCGCTCATTGACGAATCGTTGCAGTTGGCCGCCTTATGCTGTGGCGGCGCCCATGGTTCAGTCCAAGCCTCTCCGACTCGAATGGCTTCCGGCCGTGGCGCTCAGCTCTTTGCTGGCGCTGCTGATGCTGATCTGGAGCCCGCCTGTCGGGGACCTTGCGGCGCAGGTGTTCCGGACCGAGTTGTTTCAGCGCGCCGGGCTCGCTATCTGGAACGGCAGCTGGTACGGGGGGCACTACACGCTTACCTACAGCCTGCTGTTTCCGCCACTGGCCGCCCTGCTCGGGCCGCAGGTGGTGGGGATGCTGTCGGTCGTCGCCTCTTCTTATCTGTTTGACCGCTTGGTGCGCGACCGCTGGGGAGTCGAGGCGCGCTGGGCGACGCTGTGGTTCGCGGCCGGCGTCGTCACCCTCCTCGCCGACGGGCAGCTGACCTTTGCCCTCGGTGTCGCCTTCGGCCTTGCCGCCCTGCGCTGCCTGCAGCTCGAGCGCAGCGCCCTGACCCTCCTCGCTGCCGCGGCCTGCCCCCTGGCAAGCCCGGTCGCGGGCGCCTTTCTCGCTGGCGTCCTCGTCGTCGGAGCGATCGAGCCCGGTCGCCGCCCGCGACTCCTCCCGCTCACCGCCGGCGCCATCGCCCTCTTCATCACCGTCGCCCCCAACGTCGCCTTCCCCGAAGCCGGCCACTTCCCTTTCGTCTCCTCCTCCTACATCGCGATCCCCCTCTGGTGCGCCGGCGCTCTCCTGCTCACCCACGGCGTCCGCGACGAGGAGCGGCTGCTGCGCCGGGTCATCCTCGGCTATCTCCTCGCCTCGACCCTGATCTGGCTCACCCCGAACGCGCTCGGCGGCAACGCGGTCCGCCTTGGCGCCCTCTTCGGCGGCCCGGTCCTCGCCGCGGTCCTGCTCTCGCGCCGCCCGCGCCCCGCCGTCCCGACATGGCTTTTCGCCCCAGTGCTCGTCCTTGCGATCGTCGGCAGCCTCTACTGGCAGCTGACCGCCAGCGTCACCCAAATCGCCCGCTCGGTCGGCGACCCCTCGACCACCTCGGCCTACTTCCACCCCGTCGCCCGTTGGCTGCGCGCCCACGGCGGCTCCGGCGCCCGGATCGAGGTGCCGCCGACCGCCAACCACTGGGAGTCTGCCTACCTAGCGCCGAAGTTCGAGCTCGCCCGCGGCTGGCTGCGCCAGCTCGACACTACCCGCGACGATCTCTTCTACAAGGACAAGGCGCTGACCGCCGCCACCTACGGCGCTTGGCTGCGCGCCAACGCAATCTCCTACGTCGCCCTCCCCGATGCGCCGCTCGACTACTCCTCCCAGGAAGAGCGCCGGCTGATCCTCAGCGCCCCGCCCTACCTAAGCCTGCGCTTCCAGTCCGAGCATTGGCGCATCTACGCGGTCCGGGATCCGAAGCCGCTCGTCACCCCGCTCGGCACCGCCGCCGCCGAGACCCGCTGGATCGGCCGCCAGGGCTTCGCCCTCGACGTCGAACGACCAGGCGAGTTCCTCGTCCGCGTCAACTTCACCCCCTACTGGTCGATCTCCCACGGCGCCGGCTGCATCCTCAGGCGCGGTGACTGGACCGTCGCCCGCGCCTCCCGCCCCGGCATCTTCCGCGTCGCCGCCGACTTCTCCGTCGGCCGCGCCTGGAACGCGGTGACCGGAGCGAAGAAGACCTGTTAGCGCGGGGGTGAAGTAAAGACGAAGATGCTGAGCAGCTAAGAATCGATGGATACTTCTTGAGCCTGACGTCCCAGCACTAACGAATAGCTATCGATAAGGGTCTCGGTGAATTCACCGAGACCCTTATCTTCGGTGGCCTCCTGCGAAACCGAGGTGACCTTAACCCCTTCGATTCCGCATGGCACGATCCACTCGAACGGCTGCAGGTCGTTACTGACGTTGATCGCGAGGCCGTGGGTAGTGACGCCACGGCTCACGTGCAGGCCTATCGAGGCGATCTTCCGGGCTGGGGATGCCGAGAGGGTTGGCGGTGGATCGCCCAGGGTCCAGACGCCGGTCAGGCCGTCGATGGTTTGAGCCGGAACCCCGACTTCGTTCAGCCCGCCGATGATCACCTGCTCGAGCCCGCGAACGTAAGCGTGGACATCGTTTCCGCAGGCACCCAGATGGACGATCGGGTAGGCGACCAGCTGGCCGGGGCCGTGGTAGGTGACGAGGCCGCCGCGGTCGGTGTCGTGGACTTCGATGCCCTGGGCTTCGTACCACTCGGTGCCCATCGGCAGTTCCTCGGGTTTGGAGCGGCGGCCGCGGGTGTAAGTGGGCGGGTGCTCGAGGAGGAGGAGGACATCGGGGACTTCATTGCGGCGGCGTTGCTCGGCTAGTTCTTTCTGCAGCTCCCAGGCCTCGAGGTAGGGCACGACCCCTAGGCGCTTGACCAGAACTTCATCAGTCATTGACGAATCGTTGCAACTGTGCCGTGCCGGTGAAATCAGCTGAGGCTCGGCTAGCGCGCGCCTTGGAGAGTGGCGAGGGCTGCGCTGACCACGTGCTCCTCGTGCGGGATCGCCGCCTGCTCGAGGCGTTTGGAGTAGGGCATGTGGACGTCGGCGCCGGTGACGCGCTGGACGGGGGCGTCTAGGTAGTCGAAGGCCTGCTCGGTGATCAGAGTCGCGAGGTTGGCGCCGACGCCGCCGTGGGGCCAGCCCTCCTCAACGATCACCGCGCGGTTGGTCTTGCGGACCGAGGCGAGGATCGTGTCGAGGTCGAGCGGGCGCAGGGTCCGCGGGTCGATGACCTCCGCCCCGACGCTGTGCTCGCTCGCCAGTTGCTCGGCCGCTTTCTCAGCGACCTGCGCCATCTTCAGCACGCCGATGATCGTCACGTCGTCGCCCTCGCGCCGCACCGCCGCTTCGCCGAAGCGCAGCGGCTCGCCGTCGCCCTCGGGCACCTCACCGCGCGCCCCGTACAGGCTCTCGTGCTCGATGAAGACGACCGGGTTCGGATCCCGGATCGCCGCCTTCAGCAGCGCCTTCCCATCCGCCGGCGTCGAAGGGCAGGCGACGAGTAGCCCCGGCACCTGCAGGAAGAGCGCCTCGAAGGAGTGGGAGTGGGTGGGGCCGAGTTGGTGGCCGCCGCCGCCCGGCATCCGGATCACCAGCGGCACCTGGGCCTGGCCGTTGAACATGTAGGGGATCGCGGCGGCGTGGTTGACGATCTGGTCGAGCGCCAGCAGGCTGAAGTTAACCGTCATCAGCTCGACGATCGGCCGCAGCCCGTTCATCGCCGCGCCGACCCCCATACCGACGATCGTGTTCTCGGAGATCGGCGTGTCGCGCACCCGCCGCTCGCCGAACTCGTCGAGCAGACCTTCGGTCACCTTGAACGCCCCCTGGAAGACCGCCACGTCCTCGCCCATCACGAAGACGCTCTCGTCGCGCCGCATCTCCTCGGCCATCGCGTCGCGCAGCGCCTCCCGCATCCGCAGCTCCGCCATCAGGTCCCGTCCTCCGAGGAGACTCGCGGCTCGGTCCCCTCCTGCGCGTCGCCGTGGGTCGCCGGGTTCGGCCGCTCGCCCGCCGGCTCCTCCGCATACGCCGCTCCCGCCTCGGCCAGCTCGCGCGCCGCCTCGGGGATCTCGTCTTCGCGCTCGCCGCGGTGCGGCTCCGGGCTGCGCTCGTCGACCGCGTACCAACCGTCGGCCTCGGTGTGCGCGTAGAGCCCTTCGTACATCGTCGCCAGCTCCGGCTCCGGCGAGGCCTCGGCGAACTCGACCGCAGCTTTGACCGTCGCCTCCGCCGCATCGCGCACCTGCTGCACCTCGCGCTCGCCCAGTACGTCCGCCTCGATGCAGCGTCGGGCGAAGGTCTCGATCGGGTCTTTCTCCTGCCACTCCTCGACCTCGTCGCGCTCCCGGTAGACCTCCGGGTCGGCAGCGGAGTGGCCGCGGTAGCGGTAGGTGAAGGCCTCGAGCAGCGTCGGCCGCTGCTCCTCGCGGGCCAGCCGCAGCCCCTCTTCGACCCCCTCGCGCACGGCGATCACGTCCATCCCGTCGACCCTGGTCCCGGAGATCCCGTACCCCTCCGCCTTCTTCGAGAGGTCGGTCTGGGCCGAGTGCCGCTCGACCGAGGTCCCCATCCCGTAGAGGTTGTTCTCGACCAGGAAGAAGATCGGCAGCTTCCACAGCGCCGCCAGGTTCATCGTCTCGCCGAAGTTGCCGGTGTTGGAGGCGCCGTCGCCGAACATGCAGACGGTGACCGCGTCTTCGCCTTTGTACTGGGAGGCGAGGGCGAGGCCGGCGCCGATCGGCAGGTTGCCGCCGACAATCCCGTAGCCGCCCATGAACCGTTTCTCGGCGTCGAAGATGTGCATCGAGCCGCCGCGGCCGCCGCTGGTGCCGTCGACCTTGCCGAAGAGCTCCGCCATCACCCGTTTCGGCTCGGTGCCGCGGGCGATCGCGTGCCCGTGGGTCCGGTAAGTCCCGATCAGCAGGTCTTCCTCGCGCATCACCGAAGTGGTGCCGACGATCGTCGCCTCCTCGCCGATCGCCAGATGCAGGAAGCCGCCAGCTTTCGCCCGCTGGTACTGCCGCCCGGCCTCTTCCTCGAAACGGCGGATCAGCGCCATCCGCGCGAGCAGCTCGTAACAGGTGGCGGCGTCAGGCAACTTGGGCATCGAGTTCACCTTAGATGACGATGAGTGTCGCTTTTGTAAGGCATAGCCATACAAAGTCGACAGGCCGAGCTAGGCGCGTGCTGCCGCCTCGACCGCGTCCTCGAGCCGGTCGTCGCCCCAGAAGACCTCCTCGCCGACGACCACCGCCGGAACGCCTTCGACGCCGAGGTCACCGGCGCGGTCGGTGGCCTCCCGCAGCGCCCCTTTCACTCCTTCGGTTTCGACCGCTTTCAGCAGCGCCCGCGGGTGCAGCTCGCAGGCGGCGCCGGCGATCATCACGTTGTCGACGTCGGAGAGATCGCGGCCGGCGGCAAAGGCCTGGCGGAAGCCGGCGAGGGAGAAGGAGACGGTGCGCCCGGTCTGCTTGGCGAAGGTGGCGGCCCGCATCGCCACCAGGCCGTTGTTGGGCCACGGCTTCGGCCAGGCGATCGGCGGCAGTCCGTACTCGGCAGCCCGTCGCTCGATCTCCGCGATCCCTTCTGCCCGCTTCGGCGTCTCCGCCCAGGAGCCGCGTTCGAAGCGAGCGAACAGCCCCCCGAGCAGGATCGGCTGCCACTCCGGCTGCTCCAGTTCGGCTTCGGTAAAGAGCCCGCTGATCCGCTCGGCCGAGAGGTAGGCATACGGGGACCCAAGGTCGTAATAGAAGACCACGCTCACGTGAGGGATTATCTCCTGTTCCTTCTGGTCGCTATACGCCCAAAAGGAACAACTAACTGCTTACGCGTGAATGGCCCAGCCGTCGACGGCCCTTGCAGCGTCCAGAACCGCCTCTGACACCGTCGGGTGCGGGTGCACCGTCCGCGCGAGCTCCTGGTAGCCGCCCTCGAGCTCCATCGCCGCGACCATCTCGGCGATCATGTCGCAGGCCCGGTTGCCGACGATGTGGGCGCCGAGGATCTCGCCGTATTTGGCCTCGACGACCAGCTTGACGAGGCCGTCTTTGTCGTCGTAGACGGTGCCCGCTCCCTCGCCGGCGATTTTCTGTTTGCCGACCTTGACCTCGTGCCCAGCCTCTTTCGCCTGTGCCTCGGTCAAGCCGACGCTCGCCACCTGCGGGTGGCAGAAGGTCGCCCCGACCATCAGGTTCTGGTTGACGGGATGGGTCTCGACCCCGGCCGCCGCCTCGACCGCGACCACGCCCTCCTCGCCGGCCTTGTGGGCCAGCGCCTTCTGATTGACGAGATCGCCGATCGCGAAGACCTTCTGGTTCGTGGTCCGTTGGTACTCGTCGACCTTGACTTTGCCGTTCTCCTCCAGCTCGACCCCGGCCTCCTGCAGTCCCAGGCCCTCGACGTCGGGGGCGCGGCCGCCGGCGATCATCAGGTAGTCGACCTCGGCGGTGTTGTCGCCGTAGGAGAACTTGACGCTGCTCTCGCCGGCCTCGACGTTCTCCACCGGCGTGCCGGTGGAGATCTCGATCCCTTCGCGCTTGAAGACCCGTTCGACGACTTTCGCCATGTCCTTATCCTCGGCCGGGAGGATCTGGTCGAGCATCTCGATCAGCAACACCTCGGTGCCGAAGCGCGCGTAGGCGGAAGCGAGCTCGGCGCCCGAAGCGCCGGCGCCGACCACTGCGATCCGGCTCGGGCGCTCGTTCAGCGACCAGGCGCCCCAGGTTTCAAGGACGCGCCCACCAAACTCGACCCCGGGGATAGGCAGCGCCACCGACCCGGTCGCCAGCGTCACCGCTTTCGCCTCGTAGACGTCGTCGCCGACCTTGACGTTGCCCTCAGGCGTAAGCGAGCCGTCCCCGTGGATGAACTCGATCTTGTTTTTCTTCCAGAGGCCTTCGACGCCGCCCGACAGCGTCTGCGAGACCTCCTCGCGGCGGCGATGCAGCGCCCCCCAATCGAGGCTGACGTCGGTACCGACGACGCCGAGGTTCTCGCTATTGCGGGCCTCGTGGTAGAGCTCGGCCGTGCGCAGGACCGTCTTCGCCGGGATGCAGGCGTAGTTGAGGCAGCGCCCACCGGCTTTGTCGCGCTCGACGACCGCGGTCTTCTGGCCCAACTGAGCGGCGCGGATGGCGGCGACGTAGCCGCCCGGGCCCCCACCGATGACGATCTGGTCGAAGGAGTCGGCCATGCGGTGACTGAGCCTAGCCCTTCTTCTGTCCCGGCACGCGACCGGCGAGGCGGCCGAGCGGGCCGACCGCGCCCTGCAGCGTCTCGACACTGGCGTTCATCCCGTCGAGCCCGACGAGGATCCGCTCCATCAGCTTGCTGAGGCCCGCAATCCCCTTGTCCAGCCGCTTAATTCCTTTATCGAGGCCGTCGATCCCCTTGTCCAAACCTCCGATCCCCTTGTCGAGCCCGGCTATTCCCTTATCCAGCCTGCCCATAGTCTCGGGCAGTGCCGCCAGATGGCGCTGCACCTCGACCAGGACCGGCATCGCCGCCTCGATCGCCTCGACGCGTTTATCGACGCCGTCGAGACTGGCGACCGTCCCGCCGATCTGCTCGATTTCCTCGCCCATCGTCGGCAGCGCGGCGGTGTATCCCGCCACCCGGTCGAGCGCGTCGGCGACCCGCGCCAGCGCCGCCGTGTGCTCCTTCATCGCCCGCGTGTTCTCGGCGATCTCGGGCAGCATCCGCAGCGCCGCCACGGCGTCGGCGGGCATCCCGGTGACGCTGCTGAGGGAGGGGAGCTTCGGGGGCACCGCTACTCCCGCGGCGCCCGCGTCGGCATCTGGATTCGGGCCATCGCTTTGACCATGAAGTAGAAGAAGGTACCGGCGACGACCAGCAGGCCGAGGGTGGCGAGGATCTGGCCGACGCTGGAGGCGCCGACGACCAGCCCGAAGAAGGCGCTGAAGATGACGAAGACGAGGATCAGCTGGAAGCCGAGGACGGCCCAATAGCGGGCGTTCCACATCCCCCAGGACATGATCCCCATGATCAGCGCCGGCGCCAGCACCTGCGGCAGTTTCGGTTTTTCGCCGTCGACCTCGACTCCGGCCAGGTAGCCGACGACGATCGAGAGTGCGATCAGCCCGGCGACGACGGCCCCGACCGTGACCACGGTCGGCCGCTCGCCCTCGGCCAGCGGCTCGAGCGCTTCGCGAGCTTCCTGGTTGCGCTGCTCGGCGCGAGCGTAGCCGCGGGCCATGCGGTCGGCCCCGTCGCCGCGCTGCTTGCGCTTGACCGGCTTGTCCGCGCCGGGGGTTTTCTCCTCAGCCACCGGGCGCGACGCCCCTCTCGCCGGCCGCGAAGGCCTGCCGCAGCTCGGTCGCGGTGGCGGCTGGGTCAGCGGCATCGCGGAGCGCCCGCACCACGCAGAGCCTCTGCGCCCCGGCCTCCACGACCTCGCCGGCGTTGCCGGTGTCGATGCCGCCGATCGCGAAAAAGGGGTGCGGCGCCTGCTCGGCCGCGTGGCGGATCAGGTCGAGGCCGACGGCGGGGCGGCCTTCCTTCGTCGGCGTCTCCCAGATGGGGCCGACCGAGATGTAGTCGACCGGGCGCCCGGCGCTGGCGGCTATCTGCTCCTCAGAGTGGGTTGAGAGACCGACGATCGCGTCCTCGCCCAGTAGCTCCCGCGCCTGCTCGGCGCTGACGTCGTCCTGGCCGACGTGGACCCCGTCAGCGTCGCAGGCGCGCGCCAGCTCGGGGTCGTCGTTGAGGATGAAGAGGGCGCTGAAGGTGTCGGCGACGCGGCGGAAGGTCGCGGCCGCGCGCTCGATCTCCGCCCGCCCGAGCTCCTTCTCCCGCAGCTGGACGATGTCGGCACCGCCGGTCAGCGCCGCCCGCAGCAGCGATTCCAGGTCGGTCTGCGGCCGCGCCTCGCAGACGAAGTAGAGGCGGGCGGTGCGCAGGCGCTCGCGGCGCAGCGGACCGTCCCCCTCGGGCAGCGACAAGCTCATCGGTCGATTATGGCTGGCGAGTACCATCAGAGATGCACGGGAGCCCAACCTGCAGAGGTAAAGGGGCTGAGAGGGCGGCATCGCGGCCGCCGACCGTTTCGACCTGATCCGGGTAATGCCGGCGGAGGCAAAGCTGTGAACGAGAAGCGCGGTTCCGATGTTGCTGGAGTTGCTGGTGATGCCCTTGACGCGGTCGTGGTCGGCGGTGGCGTCATCGGCCTGGCCTGCGCCTGGCGCCTGACCCAGCGCGGTGCGCGGGTGGCCGTGGTCGAGCGAGGGGAGCCGGGCGGCGGCGCAACGCGGGTTGCGGCCGGGATGCTGGCGCCGGTCGGCGAGCTGACCTTCGGAGAGCCGGAGCTGCTGGAGCTGACGCTGGCGGCGGCGCGCCTGTACCCGGAGTTCGTCGCCGAGCTGGAGGAGGCGAGCGGCAGTAAGACGGGATACGAGCAGCTCGGGGCGCTGCACGTCGCCCTCGACCGCGACGAGGCGGCGCAGCTACGGCGAGTCCACGACCTGCAGCGCTCGCTCGAGCTGGAGGCAGAGTGGATGCCGCCGCGCAAGTGCCGGGACCTGGAGCCGGGGCTGACCCCGTCGTTCCATGGCGGCGTATTCGCACCGGGGGAGGCGGTGGTCGATCCGCGGATGCTTGCATTGGCGCTGCTCGAGGCGCTGCGTGCGGAAGGTGCGACGGTGATGACGGGAACCGAGGTGGTCGCCGGGATCTTCGACGGCGAGCGCATCGTCGGTGTGAGAACTACGAGTCGACGATCCGACACCTTGGAGGTGCAGGATCATCAGCTCGATGAAGAGGTCCGTGCGGACGTGGTGCTTCTCGCCAACGGCGCCTGGTCCGGCGCCACGCCATGGCTGCCCGAGCACGCTCTCCCGCCCGTACGCCCGGTCAAAGGCCAGGTGCTCGAGCTGCGGCGCCGCGATGGCGAGCCGCCGGCCCGCCACATCCTCGCCTCCGAGCGCGTCTACCTGGTGCCCCGCGGCGACGGCCGCCTGATCGTCGGCGCCACCGTCGAAGAAATGGGCTACGACACCGCGGTCACCGCCGGCGGCGTCCACGAGCTGCTGCGCGAGGCCTATCACCTGCTCCCCGACGTCGCCGAGATGGAGCTGGTCGACGCGATCGCCGGCCTCCGCCCCGGCACCCCAAACAACCTGCCGCTGGTCGGCCCTGGGGCGATCGATGGCCTCGTCCTCGCCACCGGCCACTTCCGCAACGGCATCCTCCTCGCGCCCCTAGCCGCGCAGGCCGTCGCCGACCTCCTCGCGACACCGCAGCCGACTTTTGCCACACCCCGCTGGGGCAAAAATCGGCTGGAGAAGCAGGAGGTCGCCCGGTGAGGATCGAGCTGAACGGGCAGACGCATGAGCTGCCGGACGGCGCAGCACTTGAAGTCGCCGTTCGCGCCTCGGGCGCGGGGGAGGGGGGACGCGGGGTTGCGGTCGCCCTCGATGGCGAGGTCGTCCCGCGCTCGGAGTGGGAGCGGACGCCGCTGCGCGAGGGGCAGGCGGTCGAGGTGCTGGCGGCGATCCAGGGAGGCGCCCCGGAGGCGGACGAGACCTGGGAGCTCGGCGGCCGCCAGTGGCGCTCGCGCCTGATCGCCGGCACCGGTGGCTTCCGCTCGCTGGCGCAGATGGAGTCGGCGCTGGAGGCCGCGGGGACCGAGATCGTCACCGTCGCCCTGCGCCGGATCGACCCTGGCGCCGAGGGCTCGGTCCTCGACGTGATCGACCGGCTCGGCCTCTTCGTCCTTCCCAACACCGCCGGCTGCTACACCGCCCGCGACGCCGTCCGCACCGCCAAGCTCGCCCGCGAGGCCTTCAGCACCGACTGGATCAAGCTCGAGGTGATCGGCGACGACCGCACGCTCTTCCCCGACGCGGTCGAGCTGGTCGACGCCGCCGAGCAGCTGGTCAGCGACGGCTTCACCGTCCTCCCCTACACCAACGATGACCCGATCCTCGCCCGTCGCCTCGAGGAGGCCGGCTGCGCCGCGGTGATGCCGCTCGGCTCGCCGATCGGCTCGGGCGCCGGTATCCGCAACCCGTACAACATCGCGATCATCACCGAGCGGGCCGAGGTGCCGGTCATCCTCGACGCCGGTATCGGCACCGCCTCCGACGCCGCCCAGGCCCTAGAGCTCGGCTGCGACGCCGTTCTCGCCGCCAGCGCCATCTTCGGCGCCGAGGACCCGGGCGCCATGGCCACCGCCCTGCGCCGCGCCGTCGAAGCAGGCGACCTCGCCCGCCGCGCCGGCCGCATTCCCTGCCGCACCCACGCCGAGGCGTCGACTGCCTACGAAGGCCTCCCGGATCTCTCCTAGACAGACGAGTTCTCTGCAGTGCAATAGGTTCCAAGCAATCGCACTGCGCCTGACCAAGGGAGACTCAACCGGATGCACCGAATCGCGAAGTTCTTCTCGTTCTCGAACGTCATCGCCTGCCTGGCGCTCTTCATCGCGCTCGGCGGCACTGTCTACGCAGCCGGGAAGATCAACGGCAAGGAGATCAAGAAGAGCTCGCTGCCGGGCAACCGGATCAAGCCGAAGACGGTCCCGGCCAACCGGATCAAGCCGAACTCCCTGACCGACGCTCAGGTCAAGGCGGGCTCTCTGACCGGCGGTCAGATCAAGCCGGACTCTTTGACCGGCACTCAGATCGATGAGAAGACCCTCACGGTCAGCGCCGCCTCCCTCTCCAACGTCCAGTACGAGTCGACGACGCTGGAGCTGAGCTGGAAGACCGCCCCCGCGACCGCGAATTGCCCGTCTGACATGTACGCGATCGGCGGCGGGGCGACCCTGAGTGACGAAGACGCGGGCAACGTCAATAGCAGTGGCCCGAGCCCTCTGCGCACTGGCTGGACGGCAACCGGTTACTCCTGGCAGGAATCTGGCCCGACGATGACCGTGACCGCGATTTGCGTGGCCATCGAGAAACCGGGCAGCTCGGTCACCTCGAGCGGCGCGGCGCCAAAGCCGCCGCTGTACATCCCCGCCGGCTAGCGGAGCGACGCGGATCTAAGCCAAGGCTCTACCCTAGGTCCTCTGCCCCTGTAGCTCAGCTGGTTAGAGCGGCGGCCTTTTAAGCCGCGCGGCGCGGGTTCGAGTCCCGCCGGGGGCATCGTCGCTCCTTTCTTTGCTGGCCATCGTCCGGCCAGTGACACGGCCCGCTTTCCTCCCTTGACAGGCTCTCCCCAAAGGGATTAGACCTAACGGATTACTCAGCTTGAGTAATCACCTCCCCTCTATCTAACCCAGTCGGGGAGGGAGCAATGGTCGAGGCTTGCCCTCGGCCCTTCCAAGGGAGTCCCCCATGAGCAGAAAGATCATTGGAACCTGCGCGGCCCTGGTGGTATTGGCCGCATTTGCGGTCGCCCCGGCCGTGAGCTCCGCAGCGTTCCTCAAAGAGACAGTCGGCGGTGCACCGCTGGTCATCCCCTCCGGCGCCCCTGTCGTCGCTTACAACGAGGCCGGCACCAGCGTCAAACTCAACGCCGGCGCCTTCACCATCGAATGCAACGAGGTCATCCTCACAGGGAAAGTGCACGCCAACCACGACGTCAACGGCAACGTGCTCGTCACAATCGAAGACGTCTGGTTCCGTGGCGACGAGCCCCTCGAAACAAGGTGCACAGACAACGGCACGCCGGCGAAAGTGCTGATTCCCGCGATCACAAACGAAGGCGGAAAACAGCATTGGTGCATCAAAAACCCGTTCGGGACGGATGAATTCCTGCTGGAACCGTGGAACTGCACAGAAGCGGGCGGCCAAGAATTCACATTCGTCATCGTCACCACAGGGATGACCTGCGCCTATCACCGGGCAGCGTCCCTCAAAGGCACGGTGACGACAGGAGACATCGAAAACAAACCGGTGACATTCAAAATGAATCCAGGGCAGGAACTGATCCGAGAGGTCACCAGCCCGGTCATCTGCCCGGAAGTCGTCAAAGTCGAAAACTTCCTGTTCGAGATGTATACAGATACAGCTCCGACAGGAGCGATCTACCGTCACGCAGGAAGCGTGGCGGACCCGATTTTCCTGGAATAGGACTCAGCGCACGCGATTCACTACCGAGGCCCCGAATTCGGGGCCTCGGTTCGCGCCAGGGCGCGAGAGCGTCAGGCCGTTGCGCGGGCCGCGACCTCGTACTTGCCGACCGACGTCCGCTGACCGGGGGTCTCGCCGGCCGGCATCGCGCTCAGCGTTTCGTCGGCGCGGTTGTAGTCATCCTCGTTGTCGAAGAAGAGGACCACGGTCGCCTTTTCGGCTCCCGCGTCGTAGAGCATCACGATCTCGTGTGCGGGGATGTCGTCGGGCGGCCCCTCGCTTATGCGGCCCTTCATCTCCTCGACCCGGTCCTGACCGACTCCGTCAAACGAAACAACCCGTGCGAGCGCCATCGTGCCCTCCAGTTCCTCATACGTTCGACCCTGCCCAAGGGCAGGCTCTCACACGCCTCCTCAGCGCGCCACCCAGATGACGCCCCTGTGTCACCACGCTCCGCCTGCGTTAAGGCGCCATCAACAGAAGATCGCTGCGGCCACTTCACCGCCGCGCCCCCCGGCTTTCTCCGCGGCGATCATCGCCCTGCGCAGTTTCACGGCCGACTCGCGGACTTCGTCCGGGGAAGTAGAGGAGGACAGCCGCGCCTTCACCAAATTGTGGATCACGACTTCGAATTCCTCTTTATCGGGAAAGAATTCGAGATCGACATAAAAGGCGAAGAAGTAGCAGTAAAGGCCAGCGGCTTCGTCGGGGGATAGACCGGTCGCCGCATCGAGCTGATCGGAAGCTCCGGCGGCGGTTTCACCGGCCTTGGCTCCCGCCGGGCTGAGCGGGACGATCTCGTCCATCGGAGGCGGCTCGCTGACGCTGAACTTCGTGAAGTTCCGCTGATCGCGCTCTTTCGCCGCGACGCTCTTTTCCACGCCGACGTACCACCGGTGCAGTTCCTGCTTCGGATTCGCGTCGTTCGCGTCCCCACTGCTCCCACACCCGGTGAGTCCCGCCAGGAGCAGGCAGACTGCCGCCGCCGCTGAAGCTCGCCTCGCCACCCGCTCAACATAGTTCGCGCGGGGGGTAAGGGACAATCCCTTCATGAGCATCGGTGACGGCAATGGGGGGCGGCACGACGAGCGCCTGCTGCGGGTGCCGGTCGACAAGGAGGGCGACGACGAGCGCCGGCTCGACCGCATCCGCAAAGAGATCGACGGGGCCTTCCACGCGCTCCGCGACATCGACGAAGGGGTCTCGATCTTCGGCTCGGCGCGGGTTGAGCAGGGTCACCGCTGGTACGAGCTCGCCCGCGAGACCGCGGCTTGTCTCACCCACCACGGCTACAGCGTGATCACCGGCGGCGGCCCGGGCCTGATGGAGGCCGCCAACCGCGGTGCTTCGGAGGCCGCGGCCTCTCGGTCGGCCTCAACATCGAGCTGCCGCACGAGCAGTCGGTCAACTCCTACGTCAACCGCCAGTTCCAGTTCCACTACTTCTTCGCCCGCAAGCTGATGTTCGTCCGCTTCGCCCGCGCCTTCGTGATCATGCCCGGCGGCTTCGGCACCCTCGACGAGCTCTTCGAGGCACTCACCCTGATCCAGACCCACCGCATCTACCACTTCCCGGTGATCCTCATGGACTCCCAGTTCTGGGACCCCCTTCTGGAGTGGATCGACCGCGGCCTCGAGGACCACGGCCTGATCTCCCCCGGCGACAAAGAGCTCCTAGTCGTCGCCGACGAACCGATGCAGGTCTGCAAACACGTAATGCGGGCGAGCGAACAGCAGAAAGAGCTGGCGCGCTAGTAGCCGGCGACTTCGGCGTGCTCTTCGACCTCGGCTGCGCTGAGCGCCCGGTCGTAGACCGCTGCGTCGTCGATCACCCCTGCCCACGAGCCGGCGAGATCAGAGCGAGCGCCAACCGTGAAGGTCGAGGGCGCCGTTATCGACCCTTTCGAGGTGGTGGACGCAACTTCGGCCCCGTTGACGTACAGCTTCAGGGTCGTGCCGTCGTAGGTCGCGGCGAGGTGCTTTGCCGTTCCTGAGGCTGCCGCGCTGGTGGTCGCGCAGTCATAGCTGCCGCTTGGGATTCGGCAGACCTGGAGTTTGTTTACGCCCCCGTTGTTCCAGAGGCCGAATCCGTTGACCACGCTTCCGCCCGACAGAACCTCCGAGGAGAAGATCCGGCGGCTGGTCGAGTCGACCGTAGTCGGCTTGACTACCGCCTCCACCGTGAAGGCGTTAGTGCCGGCGAAGCCGTAGCTGCTGGTTGACACCTGCATGCGGTTGCTCGTGCCGGCGAAGGAGACGGCGGGATCGGAGCTGCCGACCAGGCCGGGCGCACCGAGAGTGGCCGAGCTGTAGGTACCGGAGACCGCTTCCAAGCTGTCGGCCGCGGTCGTTCCGCTGGTCTCCCCAAGGCGCCAGTAGCTCATCAGGTCAGGCGTGGATTTGACCGTCGCGTAGTACCCGTTCGGCGCTTCCGCGAAGAGTGGATGCGGGTAGACGAAGAGCTCGGCCCGGTCATATTCGTTGCCGGCGGTCGCGTACGGTTTGCCCGCCCCGACCAGCCCGAGTTTCTGCAGGAAGGCATCCCCCTCGGCCTTGGCCACCTTTCGCACTGCTCCAGCGTCGACGTTGCTGATCGTGAACGTCTCGCCTGGGGCGATCTGCACTGGCGCGCTCAGGCTGCCCTTCTGGAGACCGCTTCCGAGTACCCCGGTTTGGGCGCTGCCTGATTTGGCGGTGACCGTGACCGCGCCGACCGTAAACCCTTCCGGCGCGAAGCCACCGGCTTCGGTGACGGTCGCCGCTCGGGCCCCGTTAGTGACGCTCAGCGTGTACTCGCCGGCTTCGGTATAGGCGTAGTAGGGCTGGTTGGATTCCGGCGTCGCTTCCGCGCTCGTCTGCCAGGCGTACCAGGGCAGCTTGACCGCAGAGTCTCCTGCACCTTCATAGTCGCCGAAGAGGGAGCCGCTACCGACTGCTTTCCCCCAGCCCCAGGTCAATCCGCCGTTGGTGGACCAGGCCACGGCCTCACGCGGGTCGAGACCAGCGATCGCCCCGGTCGCATTCGGGTCAAGCGTGTTGACCCCGTTGGGGCCGGCTACATTTGAGTTGGTCACAGGCGAGTTGAAGCTGACGTAGTCAAATTCGGGTTTGGCGGCAATGTTGGTGTAGACGACGAAATAGGGCGTGTCCGCTGCGAGCGCGGCACCGCCGAAGCCGACGTAGAGCATCCCGGTCTTGCCACTGATCCCATACGAGCTCTTGGTGGCGGAGTAGCGATCGACGGGGTTGAATTTTTCTTCCGCGATGACGCTGGCCAGGTTCGGGGTTCCGTCTTCTTTCATCGGAACCAGACGCGCCCAAATTTCTCCTCCGCTCCCATGCGCGTAGCCGATCCGAGCGTTCCCTTTAGTCCATCCAAAGGGAAGACTCGGCGGCGGTGCTTGAAATTTCGCGTTGAATTCTTTGCCGGGACAGGTCGCTTCCGTGCGCTTGTCCTGACATTTCGTTCTTACGTCTTCCGGGGCGATGCCACCGCTGCCGTTGGTATAGACACCCTCGATATTGAAACCGGAGAAGAAGCGGTAGATCGTCGCTGGTTTGTCAAGCACGAATCGGATCGCGTACAGACGGTTTTCTTTGCTCGGATCGTGCCCCTGGGCGTCGTTGACGTTGTACAGCCCCACCGGTATGTCCCGTGCTCCCTGGCTGGCATCTGGAAAAGCGGAACCTGCGCTAACGAGAAGCACTGCCAGAAGTAGCCTCAAGCGCATGCTGACCATCAGGGGAGACTAGATCAATCAAAAAACTCCGTGGGCAGACCCGGGGCGGCTAGTGCCGGAAGTGGCGGTGCTTCGTGAAGACCATTGCGACGTTGGCCTGCTCGCAAGCCTCGATCACCTCGGCGTCGCGTTTGGAGCCGCCGGGCTGGATGACGGAGATGGTGCCGGCTTGGATCGCTAGCTCGGGGCCGTCGGCGAAGGGGAAAAAGGCGTCGGAGGCTAGGGCGGAGCCGGCGAGGAGGGCGTCGGCCTCGGCGCCGCGGGCCTCGCGGCACTTCTCTACGGCGAGGCGGACGGAGTCGACGCGGCTCATCTGGCCGGCGCCGATGCCGAGGGTGGCGCCGTCCTTGGCGATGACGATGGCGTTGGAGCGGACGCGGCGGCTGACGGTCCAGGCGAAGAGCATGTCCTGCCACTGCTCCTCGCTGGGCTCGTTGCCGGTGACCGCTTCCATGATCTCCCGCGGCTCGGGGTCGCCGTCGCGGTCCTGGATCAGCAAGCCGCCGACCACGCGCTTGACGTCGCGTTCGCTCGGGTCGGCCTGGCGGCGCTCCTCCTCGCAGAGAATCCGGATCGCTTCCTTCTGGGTCAGCACGTCGAGGGCCCCCTCTTCGTAGCCGGGAGCGCTGAGGACCTCGACGAAGTTCTTGTGCAGCTCTTCGGCGAGCTCGCGGCTGATCGGTCGGTTGAGGGCGATGACACCGCCGTAGGCGGAGACCGGGTCACAGGCCAGCGCCTTCAGGTAGGCCTCGAGCGCGTCGGCGCCGACCGCCACCCCGCAGGGGTTGTTGTGCTTGACGATCACACAGGCCGGCTGCTCGAAATCTTCCGCTAGCCCCCGGGCCGAGTCGAGGTCAAGGACGTTGTTGAAGGAGAGGGCGCGGCCGTGGAGCTTCGAGGTCCGCGCGAGGATGTGGGTGCGCAGCCCCGACTCCGCGTAGAGCGCCGCCCGCTGGTGCGGGTTCTCGCCATAGGCGAGGTCGAGCACCTTCTCGTAAGCGACTGCGAGGTGTTCCGGGAAGTCCTCGTACTCCATCGAGAACCAGCGGCTGATCGCAGCGTCGTAGCGCGCGGTCTGGGCGAAGGCCTCGTTCGCCAGCCAGTGGCGGGTGGCGGCGGAAATCTCGCCCTCGCCCTCCTCCAGCTCGGCCAGGACCGCGTCGTAGGACTCCGGTTTGACGACGACGGCGACGCTCTCGTGGTTCTTCGCCGCGGCGCGGATCATCGTCGGGCCGCCGATGTCGATGTTCTCGATCGCGACGTCGTGGGCGACGTCAGCGCCTGCGATCGTCTCCTCGAAGGGGTAGAGGTTGACGCAGACGACGTCGATTGGCTCGATCCCCTCGCGCTCCAGCGTCGCCATGTGCTCCGGATCGCCGCGCCGCGCCAGCAGCGCCGCGTGCAGCCGCGGGTGGAGCGTCTTCACCCGGCCGCCGAGGATCTCTTCCTGCCCCGTGAACTCGGAAACGTCGGTCACCTCGAGCCCGGCCTCGCGCAGCGCCGTCGCGGTGCCGCCGGTGGAGAGGATCTCGACCCCGAGCGCCGCAAGCCCCTTGGCGAAGTCGGCGACGCCGGTCTTGTCGGAGACCGAGACCAGCGCCCGGCGCACCCGGACCTGCCCGTTGCCGAGGGTCTCGGGAGTGCTGTCGGTGGCTGGCTCAGTCATCACGGGGAGCGATCGCGACGGTCCGCGGGTCGCTCGGGTCGATCCTAACCCGGCCCTCCGCGATCATGCGGATCGCCTTCGGGTAGAGCTCGTGCTCAACCGCGTGCACCGCCGCCTCGAGCTCCTCCCGCGAGACCCCCGCCGGGACCGGCACCTCGCGCTGGGCGATCACCGGCCCGGTGTCGACGCCCTCGTCGACGAAGTGAACCGTGACCCCGGTCGTCTCGACGCCCGCCGCCAGTGCCTGGCCGATCGCGTCGAGGCCGGGGAACGAGGGCAGCAGGGCGGGGTGGATGTTGATGATCCGGTTGCGGAAGCGCCCCACGAAGGGCGCGCTCAGCAGCTGCATGTAGCCGGCGAGGACGATGAGGTCGGGCTGCCGGGACTCGATCCAGTCCCCCATCGCCGCATCGCGGGCCGGGCGGTCCGGGTAGTCGGCGGCGGGGAAGACCCCCGTCTCGACGCCGGCGGCGCGCCCCCGCTCCAGCGCCCCGGCCGCCGGCTTGTCGGAGCCCACCCCGACCACCTCGACTCCGTCGCGCCCGTGCAGCTTGTCGAGGATCGCCTGAAGGTTGGTGCCGCTGCCCGAGGCGAGGACGACGATCCGGAACGAGCTCACGGGCGCATCTTCGCAGCACGCTTGTCAAGCCGGCGACCTAGTGCTCAGATCAAGCTGTTTATATCTGATCCTGCAAACAGGCTTTGGCCTGATCAAGGAGGAGAAAGATGAAGAGTCTGAAGATTGCAATCCCGACGGCCGTCGCACTCGCCGTCACCGCGGTGCTGGTCGTTGCGGGTGCTGCGTCAGCGACCGTGCTCTGCAAAACCGAAACTTCGCCCTGCGCAAGCCGGTATGGGGCGGGAACCGGAATCAATACTCACCTCAAAACCGAAACGATTTCCAAAATGTTTGCGACGGACGTAAATTTTCCGACATTCGAAATCGAGTGTGAAGAATCGACCTTCAACTTCAAAACGACGAATGAAGGAGGAGCGACCCAGACAGTCACTGCCAACACCGAAGCCTTTACCTTCGGCAAATGTTGGTTTCTCCATCCCTTTTCCTCCTACACTCCGCCCGTACTCCTGAAAAAACCCACTCTTGAACTCCATTGGAGTTCAGAGCCGAACGCAACGATCACAGCCAAAGGCATCGAATTCACACTCAGAAATGGCCCCGAAGACTGTGTGTATGGGGTTCCCGGAGGAGGATCGACGGCTATCGCGGAACTGAAAGGCGCAAAACCAGCCCAAGTCTGGTTGAACATGGAACTGGCGAAGCTCAGTGGATTCGTCTGCCCGGAACACATGCGCTGGCAGGGCATCTACGAAGTCACATCCCCGAACCCGTTGTACGCGGCCGCGAGCTAGACGATCAGATCCCGCTGGCGACCTCGAGGGCGAATTTGCCGTCCGCCTCGTCGGGGTCGCCGAGCGGGTAGTTGCCGCTGAAGCAGGCGTCGCAGTGTTCGCCGGGGTCGCCTTCGATCGCCTCGTAGACACCCGCCATCGAGAGGTAGGCGAGCGAGTCGGCTTCGAGCTCGTCGGCGATCTCCTCGATCGAGCGGTTGTGGGCGATCATCTCCTCGCGGGTCGACATGTCGACGCCGTAGTGGCAGGGGTTGCGGATCGGCGGCGCCGAGATCCGCAGGTGCACCTCGCTGGCGCCGGCGTCGCGCAGCATCCCGACGATCTGCCGGGTGGTGTTGCCGCGGACGATCGAGTCGTCAACGACGACCAGGCGCTGGCCGGCGACGATCTCCGGCAGCGGGTTGAACTTCAGCCGCAGGCCGTGCTTGCGCAGCTCCTGGCCGGGTTGGATGAAGGTCCGGGCGACGTAGCGGTTCTTGATCAGGCCGTCGTCGCGAGGCAGGCCGGAGGCGCGCGCGAACCCGGCCGCGGCCGGGTTACCGGAGTCCGGGACCGAGATCACCAGGTCGGCCTCGACCGGCGCCTCGCGCCAGAGGATCTCGCCCATCCGCCCGCGCGCCTGCTGCAGGACCTTGCCCTCGAGACGGCTGTCGGGGCGGGAGAAGTAGATGTGCTCGAAGACGCAGCTGGCACGGCGGTTGGTCTTGACCACCTGGCGCGTCTCCAGCCCACGCTCGGTCAGGCTGACCATCTCGCCCGGGTGGACCTCGCGCATCAGCTCGGCGCCGATGATGTCGAAGGCGCAGCTCTCGGAGGCGACGACGAAGCGGTCGCCGAGCCGGCCGAGGCTGAGCGGCCGGATCCCGTGCGGGTCGCGGAAGGCGACGATCGCCCGCTTGGTCATCACCACGGTCGAGAAGGCGCCCTGCAGCCGCGGCATCACCTCGGTGACGGCGTCCTCGATCATCTTCCCGTCGTGGGAGGAGAGCAGGGCGGCGATGATCTCCGAGTCGGAGGTGCCGCGGAACTGCAGCCCCCGCTCCTTCAGCTCACCCCAGAGCTCAACCGCGTTGGTGAGGTTGCCGTTGTGGGCGAGGGCGACCTCGCGGCCGTCGTCGCGCCAGATCGGCTGCGCGTTCTCCCAGGAACCGCCGCCGGTGGTCGAGTAGCGGACGTGGCCAATCGCCATATCCCCGTGCAGGGCGCGCAGTTTCTCCTCGTCGAAGACCTGGGAGACGAGCCCGGCCTCCCGCATCGTCGTGATCATCCCGCCCTCGCAGGTGGCGATCCCGGCCGACTCCTGGCCGCGGTGCTGCAGCGCGTAGAGGCTGAAGTAGGCGAGGCGAGCGACGTCGTGCCCCGGTGCGTATACGCCGAAGACGCCGCATTCCTCCCGCGGCCCATCATGATCGAAGCTGAACCCCTGCTTGGGAGTCAAAGCGCGTTTCCTCATCGGCATTGAAGACGGACGCGCAGGCAGAGGTCAATGGACTCGCTGCCTACCGCAGGAGGGTAGCAGCGCTATCCGGCTGCCCGCCCGTCTTCCAACTGCCGCTATTTGCAGGGTGAGGGGGCGCTGCTCAGCGGACTGCAACACGCTCTCGGACCTGGTTAGACCTGAGACTCACCAAGCACGGCGGGAAGTTCCCGGCGCGATTTGATGTCGAGCTTGTGGTAAGTGGCGCTGAGGTGCGCCTCCACGGTCTTGATCGTGACGAAGAGCGACTGGGCGATCTGCCGGTTGGTCATTCCCGAGGCAGCCAGGTCTGCAACCCGCCGCTCGCTCGGAGTCAAAGATTCGACCCCGATTGGGGTGTAGCGGCGGACCGTCTCGCCAGTCGCCTGCAGCTCCTCGTTCGCGAGCCTCGCCGTTCTCGCGGCACCACAACGGCGGGCCAGATCGAACGCCTTCCGCAGTGGAACCCGGGCATCGGCCCGCCGGCCCGCCCGCCGCAGCGCTGACCCGAGCGCCAGCAGGGTGAGGGCGTGCTCCAGGCGGCGAGGCGAGCCATCGACTACCTCTGCCGCTCTTTCGAGGAACCCAACCGCCTCGACCTCGTCCCGGGTTAGGGCGACCGCCCGCAGCACGTGTGAGATACCCGAGGCTGCGCCCCAGCCCTCGGCCCAGGCCAGCATCTCGTCGGCCATCTCGCGGGCCTGGTCCTCGCGGCCGAGCGCGATCAAAGCGCGGGCTGCCCAGGGGCTCACCGAGGCGACCGGTCCCGGGCCGAAGCCGCTGTCCCCAGCTACGGACGTCAACGCTTCGAAGTCTTCGACGGCTCCCTCGAACTTGCCGCGTTCCACCCGCAGGTGGACGCGAATCATCAGCAGCATGCCGAGCAGGGGTCCCACCGGCGCCGGACCCTCAGCCATCCCCAGCGCCGCCAGTTCTTCTTCTGCGGCCTCCAGCTCGTCCCGTTCGATCAGGACCTCCAGCAGCGCTCCCGTGTACATCAGGACCAGCGGGACAATCCCGGCAAGTCGGGCGAGGTCGATTGCCTGGCGCAGGTCCGCCTCCGCCGCGGGAAGATCACCGTAGCCCCAAGCGACGAAGCCCTTGAGGAAATGCCCTCGGACCAGCTCGGTGGTTGCCCCGCGTTCGCGGGCGATCGCCAGGGCACGCTCGGCCCCGTGCCGGGCCGCCTCCATCTCGTCGACGGTCACCAGGGTCATCACCGCGATCGGGGCGGCGGCGATCTCCGGCTCCTCGGCGAAGATGCTGGCGTCGTTGCCGAGCGCTCGCTTGGCCGCGTCCGCGATTTCCCGGGCGGTTCCGCTGGCGGCGGCCGAACGCACTTCCATCGCCGCCGCCAGCCTTCCCGTGGGGCTGTCGGGGTCGATCTCGCCGCTGAGGTCGCCGATGTCCACCTCGGGCACCGTCGGGACCATCGCCGCGAAGGTGCTCAGTTGCGCCTGCAACTGGTAGGCGCGCTCGACGTCGTCTTCGGCCATCGCGACCTCGACCGCTTCCACCAGCAGGGAGCCCGCCTCCTCGAAGCGTCCTGAGAGCGCCATCAGCATCGTCAGCTGGATCGCCCAGCGGCTGCGCAGGGTGGGATCGCGCTTCCACTCGGCGAGGACGTCCGCTTCCATCGAGGCGAAGGCGGCCTGATCGGCGGCGCGAAAGCAGGCGGTGAGGAAGGGGTCGAGGACCGCCGATCGCAGATCCGCCGGGGCAGGCTCCTTCAGCGCCCGGACCAGGTAGGCGATGGCGGAACCAGGCGCCCCGGCAGCGAGCGCCTGCTCCCCGGCCTTGAGCAGCGCCTCGACCGTCGCCCGCTCTCCTCGTTCCTCGGTAGCGAGCAGGTGGGTGGCGATCCGCTCGGCGCCGCCGCCCCGCTCTTGCAGGAGAGTCGCTGCCCGGGCATGGGCCCGGGAACGCTCGCCGGCCGGAATGTCGGCGTAGACCGCGTTGCGCGCCAGCGGGTGGATGAACCGGACCGTTGGGCTGCTGTCGAAGATCGCATTCGCCCGCAGCTGATCAACCGCTCGCTGGGTTTCCACCGGGTCCGTGCCATCCATTGCCGCAAGTAGCTGGTGATCGCTCCCGTCGCCGAGCACCGCCAGCGACCGCGCCACCGTCGTCGCCTGCGGCGGCAGACGCTCGATCCGCGTCAAGACCATCCGGGCAACCCGGTCGGGGGCCTGTTCCTGGACTTGCCGTGCCTGCTCAGCTCCGGGGTCGATGTTCCGCTCCGACAGCGTGCGCGCCAGCTCGCTGAGGAGAAACGGGTTGCCGCCGCTGACCTCATGACAGGCCCCGGCGAAGGTCGCGTCCGGCGCGCGCCCCAGCTCTTGGGCCAGCAGCTCCTGCGTCGCCTCCGCGCTCAGAGGCGCCAGGGGCAGGTGGCGAAGTGAGCTGTCCATCAGGACCCGGGCCAGCCCTGGTGGCGGTTCAGGCTCGCCGGTCCGGCTCGCTATCGCAACCATGACCGGCAGCTCCTCGAGTCGCGGCAAGATGAAGCCGAGATAGTCGAGAGAACCGCCGTCCGCCCAGTGGGCATCGTCGATCGCGAGGAGGAGAGGCTGGCGCTCGGCCATTGCCGCGGTAACCCAGTAGAGACCGTGCAGCACCGCGAAGGGGTCTTGGTCGGACGAGTCGTCCCCGAGTCCGAGGGCGGCGGATGCCGCCCCGGCACCGTCCAGCAAGTCCTCCCGCTCGTCCGGCTGCAAGGCACCCAGATGTGGCTCGAACAGTTGTCGCACCAGGGCGAAAGGGAAGTCTCGCTCGAGTTCGGTCGCACGGCCTGAAAGCACGGTCAGCCCAGCCCTTTCTCCGCTACTACGTGCTTCACGCAGCAAACGCGTCTTGCCGAGACCGGCGCTCGCTTCGATTGCGATCGCCCCTCCGCGCCCCTGCTCTGCATCTGCGAGCGCAGCGCCGAGCTCCGCCAGCTCCCGCTCCCGCTCCAGCAGCAACAACGCTCCACCTCTTTCCGCAGATCGCACCGAGTAAAGAAGGAAATTAGGGTCAATATTAGGGTCATCCCCCGTGGCGATGCCACCCCTGGAGGTAGAAGCTCGAAGCCTCATGAGGTTGTCCACGATTCCTCCCGGCCGGTTGCTGCCTCCCACCCTTCCTGGGGGCGGCGCTGGACGCCAGCGCAGGGGGAAGGAACCGGGGCGGCCTTCCTTTCCACGGCGGGATGGTGTGGGTGACGGCAGGACGAGTGACGCTGCGCGGTCACGATCCCCGGTGAGGGCGGAAGTCGCCCGATCCGGGGATCTTCCGCCTGCTGCCCCTTGACTAAAGCCTGGCTACTCCGTCCGCAGGTTCTCGCCGCTCTCGGGGTCGAAGAGGTGGAGCTTTGAGGTGTCGGCCCAGAGCTCGGCGTGCTCGCGGCGGCGGACTTTGCTGGTTGGGTCGAGGCGGGCGACGATCTGCTCGCGGCCCTCGGAGGTTTCGGCGCCGGCGCCGGTTTCCTCGAGGCTCTCTTCGACCAGGTCCGCCAGCTGGTCGGACTGCACGCCCGCCGACTCGATGTGGAAGTAGGCGTAGAGGTCGGAGCCGAGCGACTCGACCAGGTCGATCTCCGCCTCGAAGGTGACTCCGCGCTCCTCCTTGAGGTCGCCGATCACCGCCACGTCCTCGAAGTTCTCCGGCCGCAAGCCGACGACAATGGGACCATCGTTGCGCTCGATCGCGAGCTGGCTCGCGTCGACCTCGCCGAGCGGCAGTTTGAGCTTGCCGCCGCTTAACTCGCCCGGCATGAAGTTCATCGCCGGCGAGCCGATGAAGCCGGCGACGAAGAGGTTGCGGGGGTGGTCGTAGAGCTCGGCCGGGGTGCCGACCTGCTGCAGAACGCCGGCCCGCATCACCGCCACCCGGTCGCCGAGGGTCATCGCCTCGGTCTGGTCGTGGGTGACATAAACGGTCGTCGTCTCCAGCTTCGACTGCAGCCGCGCCACCTCGGTCCGCATCTGCACCCGCAGCTTCGCGTCGAGGTTGGAGAGCGGCTCGTCCATCAGGAAGGCCTTCGGGTCGCGGACGATCGCCCGCCCCATCGCCACCCGCTGGCGCTGCCCGCCGGAGAGGTTGGCCGGCCGGCGGTCGAGGTGCTGCTCGAGGTCGAGCGTCCGCGCCGCCTCTTCGACCTTGCGGTTGATCTCCTCCTTGTCCGCCCCCGCCAGCTTCAGCGCGAAGCCCATGTTCTCGCGCACGGTCATGTGCGGGTAGAGCGCGTAGTTCTGGAAGACCATCGCGATGTCGCGGTCCTTCGGCGAGCGGTCGTTGACGGTCTCGCCGCCGATCTTCAGCTCGCCGCTGGAGATGTCCTCAAGCCCGGCGATCATCCGCAGCGCCGTCGACTTGCCGCAGCCCGAGGGCCCGACGAGGATCATGAACTCGCCGTCCTGGATGTCGAGGTTCATGTCTTTGACGGCTTCGAAACCGTCGGCAAAGGTCTTGGTGACTCCGTCGAGGACTATCTCTGACATCGGTTGGCTCCTTATCCCTTGACGGCGCCGGCGGTCAGCCCGGCGACGATTCGGCGCTGGAAGAACAGGACGAAGACGATGATCGGCACCGTCACCACCACCGCCGCGGCGGCGATGCTGCCGGTCGGCGCGGTGAACGACGATTCGCCGGTGAAGAAGGCGAGCGCGGCGGGAACGGTTCGCGAAGCATCTGAGCTGGTCAGCGAGATCGCGAAGAGGAAGTCGTTCCAGCAGAAGATGAAAACGAGGATCGCGGCGGTGAAGACGCCCGGCGCCGCCAGCGGCACGATCACCTTCGTGAACGCCTGGAACGGCGTCGCCCCGTCGACCTGGGCCGCCTGCTCGAGCTCCCAGGGGATCTCTCTGAAGAAGGCGACGAGGACGTAGATCGCCAGCGGCAGCGAGAAGGTGAGGTAGGGGATGATCAGCCCGAGCCAGGTGTCGTAGAGCCCGAGTGCCCGCCACATGTCGAACAGCGGCCCGACCGTGGAGATCGGCGGGAACATCGCGATCGCCAGCGCCCCGGCGAGGATCACCCGCTTGCCCGGGAACTCGAGCCGGGCGATCGCATAGGCGCAGAAGGAGGCGAGGACGATCGAGATCGCGGTCGTGATCAGGGCGATCCCGATCGAGTTGATCAGCGGTTTGATGAAGGGGCTGTCGTCGATCCCGCCTTCGAACAGGCTCTTGTAGTTGTCGAAGGAGACGCTCTTGGGGATGAAGTTCTGGTCGGTCAGCTGTTCCGGCGGCTTCAGCGAGATCGAGATCAGCCAGAGCACCGGGATCAGCGCGAAGATCACCACCAGGACGATGGCGATGCTCCAGAGGGCGTAGTCGCGGCCGCTTCGTTCCATCAGCTCGGCCGCCCTTCCTCGAGCTTGGTCCCAAAGCCCTTGACGAAGACGAACGCGATCAGGAAGACGCAGAGGAAGATCAGCACCGAGACCGCCGAGCCGAGGCCGAGGTTGAGGCGGCTGATCAGCTGGTTGTAGCCGAGGATCGAGACCGATTCGGTGTCCAGCGCACCGCGGGTCATGACGAAGATCGTGTCGAAGACGCGGAAGGCGTCGAGGGTGCGGAACAGCAGCGCAACTAGGATCGCCGGCTTCATCAGCGGCAGGGTGATGCGGGTGAACCGCTGCCAGGCGCTGGCGCCGTCCACTCGCGCCGCCTCGTAGAGCTGGTCGTCGATCGTCACCAGCCCGGCCAGCAGCAACAGCGCCATGAACGGGGTCGTTTTCCAGACCTCGGCGAGGATGATCACCGCGAAGGAGCTGAAGCGACCGCCGAACCAGTCCATTTCGTCGGAGATCAGCGGCAGGTTGTTGACGAACCCGGTTTCCGGGCTGAAGGCGAACTGCCAGGCGAAGGCGGCAACCACGGTGATGATCCCGTAGGGGATCAGCACTGAAGTGCGGACGACGCCCCGGCCGAAGATCGCCCGGTACATCACCATCGCGATTGCCATCCCCAGCACCAGCTCGATCGCGACAGAGATCACCATGATGAAGACGGTGTTGAAGACGTCGGTCCACCAGAGGCTCGAGGTGAGTACCGAGGTGTAGTTGCTCAAGCCGGCGAAACCACCCTCGTCGGGGAAGCGGAGGTCGACGTCCTGCAGCGAGAGGACGACCGCGTAGGCGATCGGGTAGGCGGTGACGAGCAGCATCGCCAGCACCGCTGGCGCACACAGCATCCAGGCCAGTTTGCGCTCCGAGCGGGTCCGCGAGGAAGCCTTCGGGGCGGACTTCGGCGGCGCGGGGTTGGCGGGGACGTTGACACTCATCAGAGCAGCCCTTCTCGCTTCACCGCGTCTTCGACCAGGGACTTCAGTTCGTCGTAGACCGATTCGGCGTCGTCGGGGTCGATCTTGTCCGGCGGGTGCAGCGCCCGCTGCACCGCCAGGGTGACGTCCTGGTAGGCGGGGGTGGTCGGTCGCGGCCCCGATTCTTCGATCGATTCCTTGACCAGCTGGGCGAAGCCGGGGTAGGCGCCCGTCACCGTTTTGTCGGTGTAGAGATCGGAGCGCGAGGGCGGCAGGCCGTCGAGTTCGACCGCCGTCTTCTGGCTTTCTTTGTTCGCCAGGCATTCAGCCGCTTCGAAGGCGACGTCCTTGTTGTCCGAGAAGGCGCTGACCGCGAGGTTGAAGCCGCCGAGCGGCGGTTTGCTCGGCTTGCTCGCGACGACCCGCGGGAAGCGGGCGAAGCCCATGTTCTTGAAGATGTCGGGAGCTTCGGCTTCGGCGCTGGCGTAGGCGAAGGTGTAGTTGGTCATAAAGGCCGATTCGCCGGCCTCGAAGCCGAGCCGGGCGCTGTCCTCGTCGGAGGTCGAGAGGCTCGGCGGCGCGGCGCCGCCGTTGGCGAGCTTGCCGATCACTGCCAGAGCCTTTTCGGTCGGGCCCTGTTCGAGGTCGACTTCTTCGGGGCCGGAGAGGATTTCGGTGCCGGCGCTGTCGATCAGCGCGTTGACGAGGACCATGTAGCCCTCGTAGCGGTTCGCCTGCACCTGGATCGAGCCGGCTTCCTTCAGGCCTTCGGCCTCTTCGATCATCTGGTCCCAGGTCTTCGGCGGCGTCTTGACCAAGTCTTTGCGGTACCAGAGCAGCTGGGTGTTGGTGTTGAACGGCGCCGCGTAGAGCTTGCCCTCGTAGGAGGCGGTCTCGAGCACGTTGGGGAACACCTTTTCGGTGACGGCTTTCTTCTCCGCTCCCGTCCACTCTTCGACCCAGCCGGCGTTGGCGAACTCGCCGGTCCAGATCACATCCATGCCGACGATGTCGATCGAGGAGTCCTCGGCGCCGAGCCGCCGCACCAGCTGTTCGCGCTGCTGACTGGCGTCGGTGGGGAGGAATTCCGGCGTGATCGTGTACTTGCCCTTCGATTCTTCCGAGCAGCGTTTCGAGACTTCCTCAATCGTCCCGCCCGGCTGGATCGCGACGAAGAAGGTGAGGTCGCGCGGGCCGGAGCTGTCCGAGCTGCCGCCGCAGGCGGCGAGCGCGGTTGCGGCTAGAGCCGCGGTGGTGAGGCAGATCAGCGACCGTGCAGCCCAACTGGATTTCAACGCCACTCCTCTGTCGATGCACCCTTCCCGGGGATGCATTGAAGAAGCTGCCCGGGTAACTGCTTGTCTAAACTCGGGTCCTGGTGGGAACCTGATCTTCATGCGGGCGAAGGCGGGGTTTCTGTGCTGGGCAGCGATGGCGCTGACCTGTTTCGGCGTCGCGCAGGCCGCCGACCGCACCGACCGCAGCTTCGGCCGCGACGGGTTCGTCAAGGACTGGGTGGGACCGGTCGTCGATCCGGGTCCACTGGGCCCGAACATCTGGGACCTGGCCGAAGACCGCGGCGGCTTCGTCGGCAGCCTCGCGGACCTGTCGGCCGAGCAGGAATACTTCGGCGCCGTCAGGTACCGGCACAACGGTTCGATCGAACGCGCCTTTGGGAGGGACGGCTACACCCGCCCGCTCGAACGCAAGCGCTTCGGCAGGACCCAGGCGCAGGGGATCGCGGTGCAGCGGAACGGCAGGATCATTGTCGTCGGCTGGCGCCACCGGCCCTACGCGCCTGCCGCTCCGGTGATTGTCCGGTATCGGCGCAGTGGCTCGTTCGATCGCTCCTTCGGCAGCTCCGGTGTCGTTACGGAGAAGCCGAACAGCCACCGCGGCGGCGACATCCTCCACGACGTCGCGATCGAGCCGAACGGGCGGATCGTCGCTGTCGGCGGGCGGGGCGAGTTCGGGCTCGGCCAGTCCAACCGGCACCCCTCCAGCCTCGTCGTTGCTTACCGCCCCGACGGCAGCGTGGACCCCTCCTTCGGCGATGAAGGCCGCGTGCTCTTCCCGGCACCGGGAGGACATCGCGAGTACACCGGGCTGAAATCGGTCGAGGTACTGGATGACGGTCGCCTGCTTGTCGCCGGGTACCACTTCGGCTCCCTATTTGTGGCGCGGCTGTTGCCCGACGGCCGGCTCGATCGCAGCTTCGGTGGCGGCGACGGCAAGCTGGTGATGCTCGCCAGCCCTCACGGACGGGAAGGCGATTGCCCTAAATTCTGCTGGTCCGCGGCCCCCCTCGCGGTTCGTCCAGACGGTCGCATCCTCGTCATCTCCGCGACCTGGCCGGACCTGCCGGTGCTGCTCAGGCTGACCGCCGACGGCGAAGTCGACCGCAGCTTTGGCCGCCAGGGCTGGGTCCCGGTGTACCCCAAGCGCCACGCGTTCCAGCCATTCGACCTTGGCCTTCAGGACGGCCGGATCGTGGTCTCGGGCTTTGACGAAAACTATGACGTCAAGAAAAATTACGAGCTCGCATTCACCGTCCTTCGCTACCTCGGTGACGGCAGAGTGGATCGATCCTTCGGCCGGCATGGCCTCGTGGTGAAACCGCGAGGTCCCTTCAGCGGCGCCTACGCGATCCTCAACCAGGGACCGCGCGTGGTGGTTGCCGGCGGCGGGGAGGATGACTGGAAAGAGGGCGACAAGTGGTATAGCTCCTTCCTGCTGCTGACCCGGTACCTGCCGGGCTGAAGCCGCTCAGCCGAGCCGGACCGGAAGCGACTCCCACGCCTTCGTCGCCTCGGCGAGGCTGATCGAGAGGCTGCGGTCGCCGGCGCCGATCGAGACGCGGTCGCCGCCGACGGTGCCGATGAGGACGGCGCCGAGGTCTTCGAGGGTGGCTCGGTCGGCGCTGACGAGGAAGCCGCCGGGGCCCTCGCCGAAGAGGGCTTCCTCGGGTTGGGCGCCGCGCTCGCGCAGGTGTTCGAGGTTGGTTTCGCAGCCGATGTCGCCGGCGATCGCGGACTCGGCGATCGCGACGGCGAGGCCGCCGTCGCTGACGTCGTGGACGCTCTTCAGCTTGCCGGCGCGGACGGCTTGGCGGACGACCTCGCAAGCGGCAGAGACGGCGGCGACTTCGGGGCGGGGGAGGCCCATCTTTAGGTCGCCGCGTTGCTTTGCCAGCTCGGAGCCGGCGAGGCTCGGTTCGAAGGGGCCAATCAGGCCGATCGCGTCGCCCTCGTCGATGAAAGCGCCGCCGGCAACCTGGCTCGGATCGGGGAGCTCGCCGACCATCGCCACCACCGGCGTCGGGTAGATCGGGCCTTCCGGTCCCTCGTTATATAGAGAGACGTTGCCGCCGACCACCGGCACGCCGAGAGCGTTGCAGGCGTCGGCCAGCCCGCTGACGGCGCGGTCGAGCTGCCAGGCGCCGGTCGGCTTCTCGGGGTTGCCGAAGTTGAGGCAGTTGGTGAGGCCGAGCGGCTCGGCGCCGACGCAGGCGAGGTTCTGGGCGCACTCGAGCACCGCCTCGATCGTCCCCTCGTAGGGGTCGCAGGCGACGCGCCGCCCGTTGCCGTCGATCGAGACTGCGATCGCGTTGTCGGCCTCCGGCAGGTTGAGGACCGCGGCGTCGGCCTGCTCGGGCCGACGCACCGTGCGCGAGCCGACGATCGAGTCGTACTGCTCGAAGACCCAGCGCTTCGAGGCAATGCTCGGGGCGCTCAGCAGCGCCAGCAGCTCCTCCTCCGGGCTTGCGCCTTCGGCCAGCGTCTGCCGGTTGCCGTAGATCCAGCCCTCCGGCTCGGCCGGCTCGAGGTCATACAGCGGGCAGCCGTCGACCAGCGCCTCGACCGGCATCTCGCCGACGACCTCATCGCCGCGCAGGATCCGGATCTGACCGCCCTCGGTGACGGTGCCGATTTGTGCGAAGCCGGTCTGCCACTTCTCAGCAGTAGCCCGCACCTCCGCCACCCGCGCCGGCTCGACCACCGCCAGCATCCGCTCCTGGCTCTCGGAGACCATGATCTCGAAGGGCTCCATGTCGGCCTCGCGCAGCGGCACCGCGGCGACGTCGATGTCGATCCCGACCCCGCCGGCGCTCGCCATCTCACCCGCCGAGGAGGTCAGCCCGGCGGCGCCGAGGTCCTGCAGCGAGACCAGGAGGTCTTTCCCCAGTAGCTCCAGGCAGCACTCGACCAGCTTCGACTCCTCGAAGGGGTCGCCGATCTGGACCGTCGGCCGCTTCGCCTCGTCGCCCTCGCCGAGCTCGGCCGAGGCGAGCACGGAGGCACCGCCGATCCCGTCGCGCCCGGTCGAGGCGCCCATCAGGACGATCGCGTTGCCCGGGCCGGCGGCCGCGGCGCGGACCATGTCTTCGGTCTTGGCGAAGCCGATGCACATCGCGTTGACCAGGCAGTTGTGCTCGTAGGGCTCCTCGAAGTAGATCTCGCCGCCGACCGTCGGCACTCCGATCGAGTTGCCGTAGTGGCCGATCCCGCGGACCGCGCCGTCGAGCAGGTGGCGCGAGCGGGGTGAGTCGAGCTCGCCGAAGCGGAGGCTGTCGAGGATCGCGATCGGCCGCGCTCCGATCGCGAAGACGTCGCGGAGGATGCCGCCGACCCCCGTCGCCGCCCCCTCGAACGGTTCCACCGCGCTCGGGTGGTTGTGGCTCTCGACCTTGAAGGCGACCGCGAAGCCCTTGCCGACGTCGACCGCACCGGCGTTCTCCCCGGGGCCCATCACCACCCGCTCGCCCTCGGTCGGCAGCCGTCGCAAGAGCTTTCGCGAGTGCTTGTAGGCGCAGTGCTCGGACCAAAGCAGGCTGAACATCGCCAGCTCGACGTCGTTCGGCTCGCGCCCGAGCTTCTCGACAATCATCTCGTACTCGGAGTCGGTCAGCCCCAGCTCGCGGTGTTTGGGGGTGCCCACGGTCACGCCACGGCCTGCGCCAGACGGTCGAAGACGCGCAGCCCGTCGGTCGAGCCGGTCAGCGGGTCGACGGCGTGCTCGGGGTGGGGCATCAGGCCGAGGACGTTGCCGCGCTCGTTGGTCACCCCGGCGATGTCGCGGACCGAGCCGTTGGAGTTGTGCCCCTCGGCGTAGCGATAGGCGATCTGCCCCTTGTCCTCGAGTCCGTCGAGCATCGCCTCCGGCGCGTAGTAGCGGCCTTCGCCGTGCTTGGCCGGGATCGAGAGCAGCGCCCCGTCACGCTCGTCGACCAGGTCGACCTGGTGGCAGCGGAAGCGCAGCTCGACGTTCCGCAGCAGCGCGCCGGGCAGTAGGCCCGCCTCGCAGAGGACCTGGAAGCCGTTGCAGATCCCCAGCACCGGCGCCCCGCCCGCGGCCGCCTCGGCCACCGCTTCCATCGCCGGGCTGAAGCGCGCGATCGCCCCCGCCCGCAGGTAGTCGCCGTAGGAGAAGCCACCTGGGACGACGATCCCGTCGACCCCGTCAAGGTCGCGGTCTTCGTGCCAGATCAGTCGCGCCTCGTCGCCGTGGACCTCGCAGGCGTGCAGGGCGTCCCGCTCGTCGCAGGATCCGGGGAACTGAAGGACGCCCCAGATCACAGGGTCTGGATCTCGTAGTCCTCGATCAGGGGGTTGGCGAGGAGCTTCTCGCAGAGCTCGCCGAGCCGCTCCGGGTCCTCGGCCTCGAGCTCGACCATCCGCCCGACGTGGACGTGCTCGATCCCCTCGAAGCCGAGCGCCGGCAGCGCCCGCTCAACCGCCTTGCCCTGAGGGTCGAGGATGCCCTCCTTGGGGCGGATCAGCACGCGCGCCTTCACTGATCCCAATCTAGCGACCGACTCAGAAGCTCTCGCCGGTAATGCGCTCGTAGGCCTCGACGTATTTGGCCCGCGTCTGCTCGACCACGTCGGCCGGCAGCTCCGGCGCCGGAGGCTTTTTGTTCCAGCCGGTCTCCGAGGCCCAGTCGCGGACGAACTGCTTGTCGAAGGAGGGAGGCGTGGCGCCCGGCTGGTAGCTGGCGGCGGGCCAGAAGCGCGAGGAGTCCGGAGTCAGGACCTCGTCGCCGAGGACGATCTCGGCACCGGCGCTGCGGCCGAACTCGAACTTGGTGTCGGCGAGGATGATCCCGCGCTGGGCCGCGTGCTGGGCGCCGCGCTTGTAGACCTCGATCGAGATCCGCCGCAGCTCTTCCAGCAGCGCCCGGTCGCCGACGATCTCGGCAGCGCGGTCGAAGTCGACGTTCTCGTCGTGGTCGCCGAGCTCGGCCTTGGTGCTGGGGGTGAAGATCGGCTCCGGCAGCTGGTCTGACTCGACCAGGTTGGCGGGCAGCTCGATCCCGCAGACGGCGCCGCCCTGCTGGTATTCCTTCCAGCCCGAGCCGGAGAGGTAGCCGCGGACCACGCACTCGACCGGGTACATCTCCAGCTTGCGCACCCGCATCGCCCGTTCGGCGACCTCCTCGGGCACGTCCTCGCTGATGAAGTGGTTGGGGACGATGTCGCCGGTTAGCCCGAACCAGAAGACCGACATCCGGTTCAGCACCTTGCCCTTGTCGGGGATCGGCGTCGGCATCACCACGTCGTAGGTGGAGATGCGGTCGGAGGCGACCATCAGCAGGTCGTCCTCCCACTCGTAGATCTCCCGCACCTTCCCCGAGGAGAGGAGGTTGAGGTCGGCGACGCTCGTCATCGGCGGCGATGCTACCCACCTCGGCCCCCGGCCGATCCTCCGCTGTCTGCGAGCCATGTCACACCCCGCAATTAGCGGCCTCTGCGATGCTGCCGACGTGGCTTCCGTGGCGCTACCGCCCGAACCCGACAGCAGCCCGCTGGTGCAGACGCTGCGCTGGGCCTTCCGCCCGATCGCCTTCATGGAGGACTGCCGGCGCAAGTTCGGCGACTCCTTCGGCGTCCGCTTCCTCGGCTTCGAGCGGCCGATGGTGCTGATCAGTGACCCCGAGGCGATCAAAGCCCTCTACCGCCAGCGCGAGCAGGCGCTGCCGCCCGGCCGCAACATCATCCTCGAGCCGATCCTCGGCTCGAAATCGCTGCTGATCCAGCAGGGCGCCGAACACCTCAGCCGCCGCAAGCTGATGCTGCCGCCCTTCCACGGCGAGCGGATGCGCTCCTACGAGGAGACGATGACCGAGATCGTCGAGGCCGAGGTGGATTCCTGGCCCCTTCATGAGGTCTTCCCAATCCACGCGCGGATGCAGGCGGTGACGCTGGAGGTGATCCTCCAGGTCGTCTTCGGGATCTCCAGCGGCCCGCGCCTGGACCGGCTGCGGCAGATGCTCTCGACCGTCCTCCAGGAAACGGCCTCGCCGGGGCAGCAGGTTCTCGGCCTCGCCCTGCGCCGCTTCGGCGGCAACGGGCCGTTCGCCCGCTACGAGACCCAGCTGCGCGAAGTCGACGAGCTGCTCTTCGCCGAGATCGCCGAGCACCGCGAGCGGCCGGACCTGGAGGAGCGCGAGGACATCCTCTCGATGCTGATGACGGCCGAGTTCGAGGACGGCTCGCGGATGTTGGACCAGGAGCTGCGCGACCAGCTGATGACGCTGCTGCTGGCCGGGCACGAGACGACGGCGACGGCACTGGCCTGGACCTTCGACCTGCTTCTGCGCCATCCGGCAGTGCTGGGGCGGCTGCGCGAGGATCTGGCCGCGGGCGAAGAGGACTACCTGCGGGCGACGATCTCCGAGTCGCTGCGGCTGCGGCCGGTGATCCCGCTGGCCGGGCGGCGTCTGACCGAGGAGCTCGCGGTCGACGGCCACACCCTGCCCGCTGGAACCGACGTGACGCCGGCGATCTGGCTCACCCACACCCGCGCCGACATCTATCCCGAGCCGTTCGCGTTCCAGCCCGAGCGCTTTCTCGACGACGGTCCCGACACCTACGCCTGGATCCCCTTCGGCGGCAGCGTCCGCCGCTGCATCGGCGCCACCTTCGCCGAGTTCGAGATGCGGGTCGTCCTCCGCGAGGTCCTCACCCGCTGCGAGCTGCGCAAGGCCGACCCCCGCCCCGAGCGCACCGGCCGCCGCAACATCACCCTCTCGCCGAAGGCCGGCACCCCAGTCGTGTTGACCGCGCGCCAGCCGGCCCGCGAAGCAGCTCTCGCCTGACAAAACATTCCCGAAATCTTTCGTCTACACTCCCTCCCATGGAGGCACTTCTGGAGAAGGAGGGGACGGTGGAGAACTGGAACGACGAGCGGTTAGACGAACTGAGCCGGCGAGTGGACAAAGGCTTTGAAGAGACCGCTACGAAAGTGGAACTCTCGGCGCTGAAGAACGAAATGAATTTGCGCTTCGATGATTTCAGCGGCAGGCTGGGTCGCTTCGAAGGGAGCATTACGGCGCAGCTCTCAGATTTAGGCGATCGACTGGATCGGCTGAGCAACGGCCTGATCATCGGCGCCTTTGGCGTGATCGCCGCGGTTATCGCGAACGGGATCTGGGGCTAATTCAGCCGCCCGACTTGGCGGGGGAGCGGGGGTGCTCCTTCGCCCAGCGGGCGATCGTGCCGGAGCCGGAGATCACCTCGCCGTCGTCGAGCACGAGGATCGGCACCTCGTTGGTGCCGCTGAGACGCTTGACCTCCTCGCGATCCGCGCTGCGGGTGCCCCAGGTCCAGGCTGCCATCCGGTAGCCCCCGACCGTCTTGATCTCGTACTCGTAGCCGGCGGCGTCGAGCGCCTTGCCGGCTTTCGCGCAGGGATGGGCGAAGCCGGGGCCGTGGGTCTTCTGGCCGCAGGTGTAGAGAACCATGGCTGGCACCCTACGCTGCCAGTCACCCCTGAAGCAAGTGCTACATTCGTAGCATGTATGTAGAAGTGGCATCCAGAGAGTTACGGAACGACACGGCCGGCCTCGTGCGAAGGGTCGAAGCGGGGGAGAAGATCGTGATCACTCGTAGGGGGAAGCCGGTCGCCGATCTAGTTCCTCATCAGAAAGAGCACGGGCGGTGGCTGACTCCCGCCGAAGTAATGGAGATACGCGAACTTGCCTCGGCAGATCCCACCTGGGGGGCGGAACTGGCAGAGATGAGGGCCGCGGAAAAGCTGGATCCCATCCCTTGATGGACGATCTGGCCGACATAGGCCTGCTCGACACCTCGGTTCTCATCGCGGGAGAGGAAGGCAGGTCGCTGCAGGTTGAGGCTCTCCCGGGGAAAGCCGCGATCTCGATCATCACGGTCGGGGAGCTGCGGGCCGGAATCCTTGCTGCACCGGACATCTACAGCCGGGATCGCCGCCTGTCCACGCTCGAGCGGATTTCTGGCACCACCGTTCTCTCTGTCGACCAAAGGGTTGTGCAGACCTGGGCGGGGATGCGGGCCTTTTTGGCTGCAACTCGCAAGAGGATCGGGGCCAACGACCTCTGGATTGCGGCGACCGCAGCCGCGGTCGACATTCCCGTGATCACCCAAGACCGTGACTTCTACGCCCTTTCGGGCGTCAACGGTCTGACTGTGATCGAGGTCTGATCAGCCCCGTAGGGCTTCCAGGCGCTCGAAGATCTCTGGCACGTGGGTGAGGTAGGCGTTGTAGTCGAAGACCTTGTCGAGGTCGAGATCGGGGGCGGCCTCGGCGAGGAGGTCGCGGAACTCGGTGCGGGTGTCCCAGGCGCGCTGGGCGTTCTCCTGGACGACGCGGTAGGCGTCGTCGCGGGTCATCCCGGACTCGACCAGGGCGGTGAGGGCGCGCTGGCTGAACAGGGCGCCGTGAGTAAGGCCGAGGTTCTCGCGCATCCGGTCCTTGTTGACCTTCATCCCCGCGGCGACGTTGGCCGCCAGGTCCTGCATGTAGTCGAGCAGGATCGTCGCGTCGGGCAGGATCACCCGCTCGGCGCCGGAGTGGGAGATGTCGCGCTCGTGCCAGAGGGCGACGTTCTCGAGCCCGGCCTGCGAGTAACCGCGGAGGACGCGGGCGAGGCCGGTGATCCGCTCGGTGCGGATCGGGTTGCGCTTGTGCGGCATCGCCGAGGAGCCCTTCTGGCCGGCTTTGAACGGCTCTTCGACCTCGCGCACCTCGGTTTTCTGCAGGTTGCGAATCTCGGTCGCGAAGCGCTCGAGGCCGGCGCCGGCGATCGCGATCGCGGTCAGCAGCTCGGCGTGGCGGTCGCGCGGGACCACCTGGGTGGCGACGTCCTCGCGGCCGAGCCCGAGCTTCTGCATCACCCGCGCCTCGACCGCGGGCGGGACCGAGGCGTAGGTGCCGACGGCGCCGGAGAGCTTGCCGACCGCGAGCTGGGCGAAGGCCTCCTCCAGCCGGTCGAGGTTGCGATCGGCCTCGAAGGCGAAGCCGGCCAGCCGCAACCCGAAGGTGGTCGGCTCGGCGTGGACACCGTGGGTGCGGCCGACGCAGAGGGTGTCGCGGTGGGCGAGCGCCTGCTTCAGCAGCGCATCCCGGTATGCGCAGGCGCTGGCGAGCACGACTTCGCCGGCCTTGCGCAGCTGCAGCGCCAGAGCGGTATCGAGGACGTCGGAGGAGGTGAGGCCGTAGTGGATCCAGCGGCCGTGCTCGCCTACAGACTGGGCCACCACGTCGACGAAGGCAGCGACGTCGTGGTCGGTCACCTTCTCGCGCTCTTCGACCGCCTCGACTGTGAATGCAGCCTTCGCCCGCGCCTGCTCGGCCGCCTCTGAGGGCACCACGCCCTCCGCCGCCCAGGCCTCAGTTGCCGCCAGCTCGACTTCGAGCCAGCTCTGCAGCTTCGCCTCGGGAGTCCAGACCGCCCCGATCTCGGGGCGGGTGTAGCGAGGGATCACGCGTTGATTATCCGCCCGGCGAGGACGCCGGCGTTTTTGGCCCCGTCGATGGCGACGCAGGCAACCGGGATCCCCGGCGGCATCTGCACCGCCGAGAGCAGCGCGTCGAGCCCGCCGAGGCTCTTGCCGAGGATCGGCACGCCGATCACCGGCAGGTCGGTGTGGGCAGCGGCGACTCCGGGCAGCGCGGCGGACATCCCGGCGCCGGCGATGATCACCTTGAGGCCACGCATGCGCGCGTTCTGGCAGTACTCGCGGACCAGCTCGGGGTCGCGGTGGGCGCTCATCACTCGCACCTCGTATCGAATCCCCAGCTCCTCCAGGGCCTTGCCGGCCGGTTCCATCTTCGGCTTGTCGTTCTTCGAGCCCATGATGATCCCGACGTGCGGCTCGTCGACCTCGATTTCGGCGAAGGCCTCTTCGACGGCGGGCATCGTCGCCGGCGCGGCGGGGCGTGGGTCAGACGGGTCGGGGGCGCCGCTCGGCGTCGGCTCCTCGGAGATCTCGCTCATCTCGTTCCTCTCGGGGGTTCGGTTGGTTATCGGGTGGACTGGGTCTAACTAGGGACGCGCTCGACGGCGCGGGCGGCGATGTCGGTCCGGATCTGCATTCCCTCAAAGGCGATCCGGCGGGCTGCATCGTACGCACAACCGCGAGCCTCGGCGGGACTGCTACCCAGGCCGGTCACGTTCAGTACCCGGCCGCCGGCGGTAACGATCTCACCGTCGCGTTTTGCGGTTCCCGCGTGGGTGACCTCGGCGATCTCAGCGGCCTCGGAAAGCCCGGTAATCACATCGCCCTTCGAGGAGGACTCGGGATAGCCGGCGGAGGCGAGGACCACGGTCACCGCCCAGTCGTCGCCGAACTCGGCGCTCATTCCGGCGAGGCCGCCAGGCTCACGGGCGGCAAGGAAGAGCTCGGCAAGGTCGGAGCGCAGCCGCGGCAGCACCGCCTGGGTCTCAGGATCGCCGAAGCGGGCGTTGAACTCGAGCACCCGCGGGCCGTCGGCGGTCATCATCAGCCCGGCGTAGAGGACGCCGTGGAAGGGGACGCCGCGCGCCGCCATCGTCGCGACGATCGGCCGGTGCACGTTGGCGACGATCTCCTCGACCTCGGCGTCGCCGAAGCCGGGGACCGGTGAGTAGCTGCCCATGCCGCCGGTGTTCGGCCCCTCGTCGCCGTCGAAGATCCGCTTGTAGTCCTGGGCCGGCGCCAGCGGGACGACGTTCTCGCCGTCGCAGAGCGCCAACAGCGAGAGCTCTTCGCCCTCGAGGAAGTCCTCCATCACCACCGTGGTCTCGCCAAAGCGGCGCTCGGTGAAGAAGACGTCGAGCGCTTCGCGCGCCTCGGCCTCGGTCGAGCAGATGATCACGCCCTTGCCCGCGGCGAGGCCGTCGGCCTTCAGCACCGTCGGAAAGCCCGCCCGGGTCAGCTGCTCATCGGCCTCCTCGCGGCTGCGCAGCAGCGCGTAGCCGGCGGTCGGCACCCCGGCCTCCTCCATCAGCTCCTTGGCATAGGCCTTCGAGCCCTCGATCTCGGCCGCCGCCTTGCGTGGCCCGAAGACTGGGATACCGGCCTCCTCGAGCGCGTCGACGGCGCCGGCGACCAGACCCATCTCGGGCCCGATCGCGACCAGGTCGACCCCGTTCCGCTTCGCCGCCTCGACGATCGCCGCCGCGTCGTCGGCGGCGACCTCCGGCAGGCACTCGGCGTCGGCGGCGATGCCGGCGTTGCCGGGCGCGCAGAGCACGCCGTCGACCTGCGGCGAGCGCCGCAGCGCCTTCACGATCGCGTGCTCGCGACCGCCTCCGCCGACTACGAGGACCTTCAAGAGCGCGGGCCTAGAGCGAGGAGGCCATGTCCTCGGCCGGGATCGCGGCGAGGGTCTGGCTGGTCATCGTCCCGCGCGAGCCGAGCTCGACCGAGACCTTGGCCATCGTCTTATCGTCGGGTGCTTCGACCACGGTGACGAAGTCGTACTGCCCCAACGTCGCGTACTGGGCAATCACTTTGACCCCCATCTGCTCGACCTCCCGGTTCACCTCCGCGATCCGCCCGGGATGGTTCTTCAGCGTCCGCACACCCTCCGCGGTCAGGTTCGTAAGCATCAAGAAAGTAGGCATCTCGGGCTCCTCCCAAGGTCTAGATCCGGCACTGACGACAAGGTACTGCTTCCCTGGAGGCAAAGCGCGAGCACCTTTCGTGGGGTTGCCTGTTGCCTGCTCTCGCCTTAAGATCTATAGATAACTCAGGTTCCTCCGAGCACAACGACACGCACGTCCAGGAAGGACCGGGCGGCCCTCATCATCTCGCTTCTCAGCGTGGTCATCGCGTCAGGGGCTCTGATCCTGAGCTACCTCAATGATCAGGAAGAAGCGGCCGTCGATTTCGACGCCGCGGCCTCGGTCAACTCGCTGGGGTCGACCCCGGCCGGCTACGCCATTCGCATCTCGCTCGTCAATGACAGCCTTCGTCCCGTCATCGTCCGTTCGATGAGGCTCAAGGTGTCAGGGAAGCTGGTCGCGCCGATCGCCAGCTTCCTGAGCGATGATAGAGCCGGGTCGGATGCATCGTCGCTCGGAGACGAGCCGCTCGAAGAGGCGCGCGCGCTGCCGCTTGCACTTGCCGCGCGCGGTACTCGAACGCTTGTCGGTCTTGCCGACTTCTCCGCTGCCGCCGCGCAGGCCCATCAAGGCAAGAAGACTCCTCTGGTGATGCGGGCTCGCGAGTTTTGCCGCGAGCTACCGAGGACCCTGCCGGCGGCGGGAAGACTTGTCGAAACTTCGAGCAGGACCGGGTCGAAACTCGAACTCGAACTCGATATCGATCCGGGTGGTGCGCAGACCGTGCCGGTCAACCTCGGAAGGGTTGTGGGCGGTGCGAACGCTTGGCGGATGGACGTGACCGGAGCGCGGATGCATCCCAACGGAATCGTGTTCTGGCGCCGAATAGCCGCCCCCAGCGCCCTCCGGTTCATCACCCTGAAGATCTGGACCTGGGATGGCCATATGAGACGGTCGGCGTCTTTGCCGGTCGTTGGAGGTGCTTATGGAGAAGTGAGATTTGCGCCACTTCGGTCGGACAGCTACCGAGCCGCCCTCTTCCAACACGGCGAGCCGCTGGCGGTCGGGCTGTTCCACGTGCCTCTTTCGAAATCGAATCAGGTCATCTATCCACGGCCCGCTCAGCGGGCCGATGGCCAGTGCCTCCGCATCGAGGGGAAACAGAACATCTACGACTACGCCAGAACGCCGTACCAGTACCCGCGTCGCTGAGCGAGGGTGACCTAGTACCCAGGCGGATGCCGCACTACGAAGCCGTCCGGATACGGAGGCTCCACGTGCCACCGCGGTCCCGTTCCTTCGGCGTCGCCGACGGTGTCCCAGCGGAGGCCGGCGACGGTCATGTAGGTGTGGGTGGCGTTGGCGTAGATCGTGATCCAGCGGCCGGGGCCGGGTTCGCCGTAGGACTCCAGCGAGCCGGAGGTGAGGGGGGTGTCGAGGAGGCCGCCGCCGTAGAGGGCGAAGGAGACGGCGCCGGAGCAGTCGTAGCCGTAGGAGTACCAGGAGCCGTGGCCGCCGCCCCAGACGTAGGGGGTGTCGGCGATCGAGTTGGCGGCGGCGATCACGGCCTTGATCGCGGGCGGGGCGCTGCGGGGCGCGGCCGCGAGGCCCTCGGGGGTGAGGACGGCGGTGGCGCCGGGGGCTTCGAAGCCGGTCGCCAGCGGGGCGATCCGCCAGTCGATGTAGCGGACTTTGCAGCCGCCTTCGATTTCACCGGCCTGCTGCAGGACCTCATCGACGTACCACTCGGCCTGGTTGTGGGTGAAGACGCCGGCCTGGATGCCGCCGCGGGACCAGAGCAGTCGCGCCAGAGTGGCCGCCGAGTCGTCGATGTCGCCGTGGCGGACCTTGCCGTCGTTGTCGCCGTCGACCGCGTAGCGTCGCCACTCCATCGCGTCGAGGCCGAGCGCGCTTTCGGTCCGCAGCTGCCGTTTGCTCATCCCGCGGCCGAAGTTCGACTCCAGGTGGGAGATTGCCGCCAGCGCCCAGACGCCGCGCTTGCCGAGTTCGTAGCGGGCGGCCGCCTGCTCGAAGGCCGCCAGATATTCCTCCGGGATCTTCTGTTTCCAGTCCGGCGCCGCTTCGCAGGTGAAGACGGGGATCTGCGGCCCGAGGCCGACGGCGCTGAAGGAGTTGCTGCCGACTTCGTCGGCGTAGCAACCGGCGTTGGCGAGGACCTCTTCGACGTACCAGTCGGCGTGGTTGTAGGCGAAGATCGCCCCGTAGGTGTCGGCCGGCATCCCCGCCGCTTTCAGATAGCCGGCGGCGGCGTAGATCGCGTCTTCGGGGTTGTTCGGGTCGGCGACGCCGTCGCCGTTGGCGTCGACCCCGTAGCTAGCCCAGGTTTCCGGCATGAACTGCATCCAGCCAACCGCGCCGGCCGAGGAGGGGCCGAGGTTGGTGCCGAACGCCGTCTCGACCGCGTTGATCCCGGCGAGGATCGCCGGCCCCTGCGGCCCTAGCCCGTACTTCGCTGAAGCGCCCTGGTAGATAGGGATCAGGACCGGCGGCACGCCGCTGGTCGCGCAGCTGGAGGCGGGCAGGGAGGGGATCGCGAAGGTGGTTGGGCCCGGGGCGGTGGCCGCTCCGGTCGGGGTTTCGGTTTCCGAGTTTTCCGGCGCCGCGCCTCCGGTGCCCGATTTCTCTTTGCCGGCGTTGACGCCGCCGCTGGGGGGCGGGGTGTGGGTCGCCGGGGGCGGCGGGGGGACCAGGGTCGCGCCGTGCTTGACGCTCGGTTCTTCGGCCGGCGGCGGTACGAAGTGTTCGGCCGGTTCCGGGGTGACCGCGGTGGAGGGCGCTTCCGGCGTTGCGGTGGTGGGAGTTTCGACCGTCGTTTCAGCCGAAGGGGTCGCCGCCGTTTCGGCCTCGGCCTGCGCGACCGCCACCGGGACCGCCAGTGCCACCGTCGCCGCCGCAGTCGCCACGACCGCCCTGATCTTGGCCGACTGCTCCATCAGCCGAGGACGTTGGTGACGCGCCAGCCCTGGTTTTTCAGCTGTTCCATTTCCAGTCGCAGCTCGCTGGTCGCCCCGATTCGCAGCAGCGAGACGCTGAGCGGGTAAATCGTCCCGTGCGAGGGGGCGGGGACGATGTTCAGGACCTTGGCCTGCGGCACTTCGACGCCGGCGGGCTGCCGGGGCGGGCGCCGCATCAGGGCCTTGGTCAGCTCCGGGGTCGCGGTGGCCTGGAAGGCGTCGCTGGCTTCCTCGGCGCCGCCGGTCTCGTAGACGACGAAGGCGTCTGCGAACTTGCGGGCGACGGCGATCGCGGCCGGGCCGGCCGGCGGGCCGTCCGGGAGATCGGCGGGACGGGCGGCGGAAGAAGTCGTGGCGGCGCCGGCGCTGGCGGACGGGGAGGAGGTGATGGTGTCGGTGGCGGGGTTGCCGGTGTTGGCGGCCGTCGCGGCAGCGTCGGCGCCTCCATTAGCGCTCTCGACGCCCTGCGACTGGCCGACCTTCTCCGAGTCGTCAGCCGGTTTGAAGACGGGGGCGGCACCGTGCAGCGTCGGTTCGGGCTTCGACTCCGGTTCCGGCGCGGTGGCCGGGGCGGGCTCAGGCGCCGGCTGGCTGACTACGGCAACCGGCCCGGTCGCGGACGGTTCCGAGCTCCCGGAGCCAAGCAGCGAGTAGCCGCCGATCCCCAGGCCCAGTGCGAGGACGACGGCGCCGCTGGCGACCGCCGTGCGGCCGCGGCTGCCGAGGCCGAGTAGCCGGTCCTCGACCGGCCAGACCAGGTGCTCGCGCAGCGCCAGCGAGAGGTCCTCGAAGGCCTCCGGCGAGCGGCGCTTCGGCCGCGCGTTGATCGGGGTCTGGTCGTTCTCCATCAGCTCTGCCGCGTCTCTCCCATCGTCCAGGTTGAACCAGACAATTAAAGAGCACCTTTCGCGTCTTGTTGTTTCGGCAGAAACAGACGGGAAATTGAGCCCTACGCTGCGCTTGCAGCAGGCGTCCCGGTGCGCTCGAAGACGACTTCGCCGTCACCGGCGTCGACCCGCACCACGTCGCCCTCGCTGAACTCGCCCTCGAGGATCTTCAGCGCCAGCTTGTCGACCAGCTGCTTCTGGATCACCCGCTTCAGCGGTCGCGCCCCGTAAGTCGGGTCATAGCCGAGGTTGCCGAGCAGCGTCCGCGCCTCGTCGGTCAGCTCGATCTCGATCCCGCGCTCCCGGACGCGGCCGACCAGCTGGTTGACCTGCAGCTCGACGATCCGGCCGATGTCGGCCTTGCTGAGCCGGTGGAAGATCACCGTGTCGTCGATCCGGTTGAGGAACTCCGGCTTGAAGGTCGCCGCCAGCACCTCTTCGATCGCCTCGCGGATGCCCTCGTCGACCTGGTCGCCGACGATCCGGTCGGAGCCGACGTTCGAGGTCATGATCAGGACCGTGTTGGTGAAGCTGACGGTGCGGCCCTGGCCATCGGTCAGGCGCCCGTCGTCCATCAGCTGCAACAGGGTGTTGAAGACGTCGGGGTGGGCCTTCTCAATCTCGTCCAGCAGCACCACCGCGTAGGGCCGGCGCCGCACAGCCTCGGTCAGCTGGCCACCCTCCTCGTAGCCGACGTAGCCGGGGGGCGCGCCGATCAGCCGCGCAACCGTGTGCTTCTCCATGTACTCGGACATGTCGAGGCGGACGATCGCCTGCTCGGAGTCGAACATGAACTCGGCCAACGCCTTCGCCAGCTCGGTCTTGCCGACCCCGGTCGGGCCGAGGAAGAGGAAGGAACCGATAGGTCGGTTGGGGTCGGACAGGCCGGCACGCGAGCGCCGCAGCGCGTTGGAGACCGCGGCGATCGCCTCGTCCTGGCCGATCACCCGGTCGTGCAGCCGCTCCTCCATATGTATGAGCTTCTCGACCTCGCCCTCCATCAGCCGGCTGACCGGGATCCCGGTCCATTTGGCGACGACCTCGGCGATGTCCTCCTCGGTGACTTCGTCGGCGAGCATCGTGCCGCCGCCGGCGTGGATCTCCTCCAGCCGCGCCTGCTGCTCGGCGACTTTCGCCTCGAGCTCAGGGATCTGGCCGAATTTGAGTTCGGCCGCGCGCTCGAGGTCGGTCTCGCGTTCAGCCCGCTCGACCTCCTGCCGCGCCTCCTCGAGCTCGGCCTTGGCGGCGTTGATCAGCTCGATCGGCTCTTTCTCGTTCTGCCAGCGGGTCCGCAGCGCCTCGGCCTCCTCGCGCAGGTTGGCGAGGTCCTCCTCCAGGGTCGACAGCCGCGCCTTCGAGACCTCGTCGGTCTCTTTCTTCAGCGCCTCGCGCTCGATCTCCAGCTGTTGGATCCGCCGCTCGACCTCGTCGATCTCGGTCGGCACCGAGTCGATCTCGATCTTTAGCCGCGAGGCGGCCTCGTCGATCAGGTCGATCGCCTTGTCAGGGAGGAAGCGGTCGGCGATGTAGCGCTCCGAGAGGGTCGCGGCGGCGACGATCGCCGAGTCGGAGATACGGACGCCGTGATGGTTTTCGTAGCGCTCCTTCAGCCCGCGGAGGATCGCGATCGTGTCGTTCATGTCGGGCTCGCCGACCAGCACCGGCTGGAAGCGCCGCTCCAGCGCGGCGTCTTTCTCGATGTGCTTGCGGTACTCGTCGAGCGTGGTTGCCCCGACCGCCCGCAGCTCGCCGCGCGCCAGCATCGGCTTCAAGAGGTTGGCGGCATCGACTGCGCCTTCGGCGGCGCCAGCGCCGACGATCGTGTGGAGCTCGTCGAGGAAGAGGACGATCTGGCCCTCGGCCTGCTGGACCTCGTTCAGCACCGCTTTCAGCCGCTCCTCGAACTCGCCCCGGTATTTGGAGCCCGCTAACAGCGAGCCGATGTCGAGCGCGATCACGCGGCGGTCGCGCAGGCTCTCGGGCACGTCGCCCTTGACGATCCGCTGCGCCAGCCCCTCGACGATCGCCGTCTTGCCGACGCCGGGGTCGCCGATCAGCACCGGGTTGTTCTTGGTCCGGCGGGAGAGGACCTGGATCACGCGGCGGATCTCCTCGTCCCGCCCGATCACCGGGTCGAGCTTGCCGCTCTCGGCCTCGGCGGTGAGGTCGCGGCCGAATTTCTCCAGCGCTTGGGCATTGTCCTCGGCGTTGGGCGAGTTGACTTTGGTGGGGCCTTGGACGGCTTTGACCGCGCGCTCGAGCTCCTCGCGGTCGGGCAGCAAGTCGGAGACGCCTGAGCCGTCCTCAGCCAGCGCCAGGAGCAGATGGCCGACGGTGATGTAGCTGTCGCCGAACTTCGCCATCTCCCGCTCGGCGCTGCGAACGACGCGCGCCAGATTCGAGGACATCCGCGGCTCTTCGCCGCCGCTGACGGTCGGCAGCTTCGCGATCGCGTCGTTGGCTTGCGCCCGTACCGCAGCCGGGTCGGAACCGACCCGCTGCAACACCGCGACCGCCATCGACTCGGCCTGGTCGAGCAGGGCCAGCAACAGGTGGGCGGAGGCGATCTCGGGGTTGTTGCGGCTCCGCGCCAGCTCCTGTGCCGCCGCCACCGCTTCCTGCGATTTCACCGTGAACCTGTCCGCCTGCATCAGCTCTTCTCCTCCAGCTGCTTGCGCAGCCGCTCGTTTTCGGCCCGCAGCCTCTGCACTTGTCCTTCCAGGGCCAGCACCATTTCCACCCCGGCGAGGTTTAGGCCCTGGGCGGTCATCTCCTGGATCCGCCGCAGCCGCTCGACGTCGCGCTGGGAGTAGAGGCGGGTGTTCTTCGGCGACCGCTTCGGCTCGATTAGCCCCCGCTGCTCGTAGACACGCAGGGTTTGCGGGTGCATCTCAGCCAGTTCGGCCGCGACCGAGATCATGAACACGCCCTGGTCCTGGTCGAAGGTCGCCTTCACCCGGCGCCGGTAGGTGGCCATCAGCGCGCCGCCTTTCGCAAGAGCTCGGCCCGCGGGTCGCCGCCGTTCAGCAAAGCGGCGAGCTTGTCGACGGCATCGCGCTGCTCGTCGCTGAGCTCGCCCGGCATCTGAATCTCGAGCCGGTAGCGGATGTCGCCGTTGCCGCCGCCCTTCTTTGGGGGACCCACCCCGCGCAAGCGCTGGACGCTGCCGTGCTTGGTACCCGGCGCGACCTTGATCTTCTTCGTCCCGTTCAGCGTCGGCACCTCAATCGTGCCGCCGCGCAGCGCCTCCGGCACCGTAATCGGCACCGCCACCTCGAGGTTGCCGTCGTCGAGTCGTTTGAAGACAGGGGAGCTGGCGACGCGGGTGGTCACGTAGAGGTCGCCGGGCGGACCGCCGCGGGGACCGTCCTCGCCCTTGCCGGCGAGCCGGATCCGGCTGCCGTCCTTGACCCCGGCGGGGATGTTGACTTTGTAGCGCTTGTTCTGCTGGGTGAGGCCGGAGCCGCCGCAGGTCGGGCAGGGGTCCTCGATGATCTGGCCGGCGCCGCCGCACAGCGAGCAGGGCTGGCTGATCGAGAAGAGGCCCTGGCCCTGGTTCTCGACCCCGCGCCCTTCGCAGCGCGGGCAGGTGGTGGGGGAGGTGCCCGGTTTGGCGCCGCTGCCGTGGCAGGTGGCGCAGCGGCTTGCCTTCGGGACCGTGACGCTGATCTGGGCGCCGTTGATCGCCTGGTCGAAGCTCAGTTGGACGTCGGTTTCGAGGTCACGCCCCCGCACCTGCTGCGTCTGCGGTCCGCGGCCGCCGCGGTTGAACATTCCGCCGAGGATGTCGCCGAAGTCGAAGCCGCCAAACCCACCGGCCTGTCCGCCGGGGGCGCCCCCGCCGAACGGGTTGCCGCCGCCCGGGAACCCGCCGACAAGGAGATCTTCGCTGCCCTCGTCGTACTCCTTGCGCTTCTCGGGATCGCCGAGGACGTCGTGGGCGGCGGAGATCTCCTTGAACTTCTCCTCCGCCTCCTTGTCGCCCGGGTTGCGGTCAGGGTGGTATTTCCGGGCGAGCTTCCGGTACGCCTTCTTGATCTCCTCGTCGGTCGCCTTCTTCGAGACGCCCAACGTCTTGTAGAGCTCGTCAGCCACGTTCCTCCTAAGCGCTCACCACGACGCGCGCCGGCCGAACCAACTGGTCCCCCAACGCATAACCCTTCTGCAGAACCTCGACGACGACCCCACTCTCCGTTCCCTCCACCGGCTGCGTGGAGAGAGCCTCGTGCTTGGTCGGGTCGAACTTCTCGCCCTTCGGATCAACCGCCTCGACGCCGTTGCGCTTCAACGTCTCGCGGAGCCCAGAAAGCACCATCTCCACGCCATTACGTAGGGCGGCACCGTCTTCGGAAGCCTCGAGCGCACGCTCCAGATTGTCGACGGCATCAATGACTTCCCGAGCGACATCGATCTTTCCCCGCAGCTGAGCTTCCTGCACCTGAGCAGCAGCCCGCTTCCGAAAGTTCTCGAAGTCAGCTTTCGTCCTGCGAGCCAGTTCGAGGTACTCCTCCTTCTGCTGCTCAGCGTCAGCCAGCAACTTCTCGAAGTCAGCCTCGACGGCTTGAGACCCGTCCTCATCGGGACGGGTCTCTTCAACGCGAGTCTCCTCCGGGGCCTCGCTCATTTGCCCTCCTCGTCAACCACCTCAGCATCGACGACCTCCTCCTCATCGGCGGAAGCCGCACCGTTCTCGGTCGCCCCCTCTGAGGCCGCCTCGGCTGAAGCCGCGGCGTAGATCTGCTCGGACGCCTTGGTCATCGCCGTCGTCAGCGTCTCGACCTTCGCGTCCAGCTCCTCTTTCGAGCCCGACTCCAGCGACTCGCGCACGTCCTTGACGGCGGCCCGCACGTCCTCCTTGGTCGCGTCGTCGACTTTGTCGCCGGCCTCGTCGATCGCTTTCTCCGCCTGGTAGGCCGAGTTCTCGGCGAGGTTCCGCGCCTCGGCCAGCTCGCGCTGTTTGGCGTCCTCCTCGGCGTGGCTCTCGGCATCGGAGACCATGCTCTGGATTTCCTCGTCGGAGAGCCCGGAGCCGGATTTGATCTCGATTTTCTGCTCTTTGCCGGTGCCTTTGTCGGTCGCGGTGACGTTGATGATCCCGTTGGCGTCGATGTCGAAGGCGACTTCGATCTGCGGCATGCCGCGCGGCGCCGGCGGGATGCCGGTGAGCTGGAATTTGCCCAGGCTCTTGTTGCCGCTGGCCATCTCGCGCTCGCCCTGGAGCACGTGGATCTCGACGCTCGGTTGGTTGTCCTCGGCGGTTGAGAAGACCTCCGACTTCTTCGTCGGGATCGTCGTGTTGCGCTCGATCAGCTTCGTCATCACGCCGCCTTTGGTCTCGATCCCCAGGGTCAACGGGGTGACGTCGAGCAGCAGCACGTCCTTGACGTCGCCGGCGAGCACGCCCGCCTGGATCGCCGCGCCGACCGCCACGACCTCATCCGGGTTGACGCCCTGGTGCGGCTCCTTGCCGGTCAGCTGTTTGACCTTCTCGCGAACCGCCGGCATCCGAGTCATGCCGCCGACGAGGACGACGTGGTCGACCTCGGTGTCGGCATCTTTCAGCGCCTGTTTCACCGGCCCGACTACGCGGTCGAGCAGCTCCCTCGTCAGCTCGTCGAGTTTCGAGCGGGTCAGCTTCAGGTCGAGGTGCTTCGGCTGCCCCTCGACCGCGGTGATGAACGGCAGGTTGATCTGCGTCTCCTGGGTAGAGGAGAGCTCGATCTTCGCTTTCTCCGCCGCCTCGTAGAGGCGCTGCAGCGAGTTCTTGTCAGCGGCCAGATCGACACCCTGGTCGCGTTTGAACTCCGCCACCAGCCACTCGACGATCGCTTTGTCCCAGTTGTCGCCGCCGAGGTGGTTGTCGCCGGCGGTCGCTTTCACCTCGAAGACGCCGTCGCCGATTTCCAGCACCGAGACGTCGAAGGTGCCGCCGCCGAGGTCGAAGACGAGGATCGAGTGATCGGAGTCCTCTTTGTCGAGCCCGTAGGCGAGCGAGGCCGCAGTCGGCTCGTTGATGATCCGCTTCACCTCGAGCCCGGCGATTTTGCCGGCGTCCTTGGTCGCCTGCCGCTGATCGTCGTTGAAGTAGGCGGGGACGGTGATCACGGCGCTGTCGACCGTGTCACCGAGCTTCATTTCGGCGTCGGCTTTCAGCTTCTGCAGGATCATCGCGCTGATCTCCGGCGGGCTGTACTGCTTGCCGCGCACGTCGACGCGCACGTCACCGTTGGGGCCGGCCTCGACCTTGTACGGGACGATCGTCTCCTCCTCTTTGACTTCGGCCTCCTTGCGGCCCATGAAGCGCTTGATCGAGAAGATCGTGTTCTCCGGGTTCATCACTGCCTGGCGTTTGGCGACGGTGCCGACGAGGCGCTCGCCGCTCTCGGTGAACGCGACGACCGACGGGGTCGTCCGCCCGCCCTCGGCGTTCTCCAAAACGGTGGGCTCGCCGCCCTCCATCACCGCCACGCACGAGTTGGTCGTGCCGAGGTCGATTCCGATCGTCTTTGCCACTTTTGCCTTTCCTCCAGGGGTTCTTGGGGTCTTGAAGTTCTGTTGAAGATGATTCTGTTGATGATGCTAGAAAATCTAAGCGCTAGTGTGGCAGATTTGTGGCGCGATTACAAGGAAGTGCCTATAGTGATCTGCGGAGGCGCCTCCGACAATCGGCTCTTAGGGGAAGAGTCGCGAAAGAGGAGGAAGACTTTGAGCACCGCACTGACCCGCCGGCTGTTGGCGCCGGCAATCCTCGCAGCGATGCTGCTTGCCCTGGTGTTGCCGGGCCTGGCGCTCGCCAAGCAGGACGACCACAGCGACAACGGCAAAGGCAAGGTCGTGGGTGTGATGACCCGCAACCTCTACCTCGGCGCTGACCTCGGGCCGGTGATCGCCGCCGAAAACACCGAACAGGTAGCGAGCGCGAGCGGCGCCGTCCTCCGCGACGTCATCGCCAACAACTTCCCCACTCGGGCGAAGGGGCTGGCGGATGAGATCCGGCGTACAAAGCCCGACCTCGTCGGCCTGCAGGAGGTCGCCTATTGGCAGACGACGCCGATCACTCCGGCTGGGGAAGCGGTGACGATCGACTACCTCAAACTGTTGCTGGGCGAGCTCAACAAAGGGCCCGGGCCCAACCGCTACGAAGTGGTCGTCGTCCAGAACGAGTTCGGGACCGAAACGCCGGCCGACGCCAACAACGTCCCGAACGACGGGCCCGGCGGCGAACTGGCCAACGCCGAGGTGCTCGGCAAACTGCTGATGCGCGACGTGATCCTGGCGCGGACCGGGGCCGGCGTCCACACCTGGAACGCCGAAGGCGGCAACTTCAAAACGCTGCTCGAACTGGAAGTCGGCGGTCAGCCGGTGGCGGTCAAACGCGGCTGGACGGCAACCGACGCGCAGGTCCGCGGCAGCCACCCGTTCCACTTCGTCAACACCCACCTGGAGGCGTTCCACCCGCTGATCCGCCAGGCGCAGGCGGCGGAGCTTGTGGCTCCGGGCGGTCCAGCGACGAGCGACCTGCCGGTCGTCCTGGTCGGCGACCTCAACTCGGATGACGACACGGTCGAAGGGGCGGACCGGCTCGCCTATCAGGTGCTGCTGGGGGCGGGCTTGGTCGAGCGCAGCACGGACGATCCGCTCAGTTGCTGCATCAACTCGCCACTACTCGAAGTCGGTAAAGGCGGCAGCGTCTCCGACTTCGACCATCAGGTCGATCACGTGATGACGAACGACCCCAGCGGGATCACCCTGGAGCGCTCGGAGGTGACGGGCCTGCTGCCGGTCAACGGCTTCTGGGACTCCGACCACGCCGGGCTCTACAGCGCCCTGCGGTTCCAGGGATAAGCCCAGTCGGTGCGAGGGGGGCGGGCGACCGCCTCCCTCGTCGCCTTTACCCCTGGCCGGCGGTGTTGGCGACGAACTCGGCCACTTCTTTGGCCTGAGACTCGTTGAGGATGCCACCGGGCATGCGGCCCGGGGTAGAGCTGTTGACGCCGTTTTCGACCGCGTTGAGGACGCGGCCTTCAGTTGCCTTGATCGTGGTCTTGACCGTTTCCGGGTCGCCTTCCGGCGGGCCCGAGGGGGCGAGGAGTTCATCGAGGTCGGGGCCGTAGTTGCCGTCGGTCCCGGCCGAGGCAAGCGAGTGGCAGGTGCCGCAGTTGGTCTGGAACAGCGACTGCCCGTCCTTGAGGCTCGCGGACACCTGCTCGTCGCCGCTTTCGCCGTCGCCCTTGGAGCGGAAGGCCGCGAAGGGAATGACGACTGCGAGGACGAGGACGAGGATCCCGAACCAGATGAAGGTGCGCTTGCTCATTTAGCGGCGCGCATACTACCGGCGCCCTGCGCGGAGCGGTTTTCGCGGTACCAGGGGCACATCCGCCGCAGGCCGCACTCGCCGCAGCGCGGTTTCGGCCGGCAGACCGTGCGGCCGTGCCGGATCAGGTTGACGTGGAACTCGTGCGCATCCTCGGGCGGGACGATCGCCAGCATCTCGTCGTGGGCCTTCTCGAACGAGGCCTTGGCGGGGAAGAGGCCGAGGCGGCCGCCGACCCGGTGGACGTGGACGTCGACCGGAATCTCCGGGATCCCCCAGGTAAAGATCAGCACGCAGGCGGCGGTTTTGCGGCCGACCCCGGGCAGGTCGAGGAGGAACTCGAGCGACTCCTCGCGGGACGCGTTCTCGGTCCAGTCGAGGTCCGGCGGGTCGCCGAGCCGTTCGAGGATCGCCTGGATCCGCGGCGCCTTCTGTTTCGCCAGCCCGCCTGGCCGGATCGCCTCCTCCAGCTCCCCGATCGGTGCGTCCCGCACTTCCTCCCAGGCCGGGAAGCGCTCACGCAGCGCCGCATAGGCGACGTCGCGGTTGCGGTCGTTGGTGTGCTGGGAGAGGACCGTCTTGACCAGCTCACCCACCGGATCCCCGTGCGGTTCCTCCTCAGGCACCCCGTACATCTCGCGCAGCCGGTCCCGAATCGCCCGCACCCGCCGCCGCTGTGGTCGCTTCCAGGCCATCTGCCAGGACCCTAGTAATCGCGTGGTTCCTTTCGCACGGCATAGGTGCAAAAGGAACCACGACTTGGGCTTCTACAGCCGGTAACGCGGGGATTACAATTGGCTGTTCTCGTGTCTCGCGCGTTCGCTGCCATAGGAGCAAAGTTGCCCCAGGGCTGGGGGGATCTCGGCCGCCAGATCGGCATCCTCGTCGGGGTCGACGTGATCTACGAGCTCGGCCGCGGGCTCGCCGACGGCAGCCGCACCGAGGCGCTCGCCCATGGCGCCCAGGTGATCGACTTCGAGCGCAGCACCGGGACGCTCTTCGAGCCCAGCGTGCAGACCTTCTTCCTGCCCGCGCACTGGGTCGTTGACCTCGCCAACCAGCTCTACCTCAACGCCCAGTTCTCAATCGCGCTCGGCTTCCTGGTCTGGCTCTACCTCTTCCGCAACCAGTCCTATTACTTCGTCCGCAACATGTTCGTGGTCTCGATGTGCCTGGCGCTGATCGGCTACGTCGGCTACCCGACGGCGCCGCCGCGGATGTTCCCGCAGGACGGCTTCATCGACACGATCACCCGCTTCTCCGACGTCAACCACGACTCGACCCTGGCCAAAGTCTTCATCAACCCCTACGCGGCGGTGCCGAGCATGCACTGCGCCTTCGCGATGATGATCGGCGGCGCCGGCGTGATGACCTGCCGCCACTGGTGGTCGAAAGCCTGGTGGGCGTTCTGGCCGCTCCTGATCTCTTGGGTGGTGATCGTCACCGGTAACCACTACTGGGTCGACGTGGTGCTCGGCTGGTTCGTCGCCCTCGCCGCCTTCGCGATCGCCCGCGGCGCCCTCGCCCGGGTTCGCCCGGAGGCCTGGGGCTGGCGCCCGCCGGCCCCGCGCGAGGTCGAGGCGTAATAGCCTGAGCCGATGGGACCTTCGGCGCCGCCCCGGCGCAGCAATAGTCGTGGCGGCGCCCGCAACGGGCAGGAGCTGCGGTCCTACGCCCGTGACCGTCTGATCGAGTCGCGGCTGACCCCGAACGCGATCTCGCTGATGGGCCTGGTCGGCAACCTCGTCGCCGCTGCCCTGGTCACCCAGCGCCTCTTCTTCCTCGCTGGAATTGCCTTCATCCTCGGCTCGGTGATGGACACGCTCGACGGCCGCTACTCGCGGATGTCGGGCAAGGGCACCCTCTTTGGCGCCTTCCTCGATTCAACCCTCGACCGGATCGAGGAGGGGATCGTCCTCGCCGCCGTCGCCGGCTACTTCGCCGCCGAAGGGCGCGACTTCGCGGCGGCGATGTGCGTTGTCGCGGTGCTCTTCTCGCTGATGGTCTCCTACACCCGTGCCCGGGCCGAGGCCCTTGGAGTCGAATGCAAGGTCGGATTGGCCACCCGGCCGGTCCGCGTGGTGATACTTTCGATCGGCTTGTTGTTCGCCAAGGGCGCTGGATTGGGCGATTTCGAACTGCTGGCGCCGGCGGTCTATGCGATCGCCGCCTTGACGATATTCACCACCTTCCAGCGGGTATGGCATGTGAGGAACGAGCTATCCGGCGAGGTCTCCGGCGTCAAAGAGGACGACGGTGGCGACGCGGGGGACGTGTAACCAGCGAAGCCGCCAGGTGTCTGAAGCCACCCAGCGCAATCCAGGAGGACTTCGATTTCAATGAGTGAGAGCAACGGAGCTAACGGCAACGGCCACACCAATGGCGTCGGCCGCTCGGACGAGAAGGTCCGCGTAGCGATTGTCGGCGTCGGCAACTGCGCCAACAGCTTCATCCAGGGCGTCCAGTACTACAAGGACGCCGATCCGGCCGACGAAGTGCCGGGTCTGATGCACGTCGATCTCGGCGGCTACCACGTGCGCGACCTCGAGTTCGTCGCCGCCTTCGACATCGACCAGGAGAAGGTCGGCAAAGATCTCTCCGAGGCGATCTGGTCGGGGCAGAACGACACGATCAAGTTCGCCGACGTGCCGAACCTGGGTGTTGAGGTCCATCGCGGGATGACTCACGACGGCCTCGGCAAGTACTTGAAAGAGAAGATCACCAAGGCGCCGGGCGAAACCGCTGACGTCGTCGGCATCCTCAAAGAGACCAAGGCCGACGTTCTCGTTTGTTACCTGCCGGTCGGCTCCGAGGAGGCGACCAAGTGGTACGTCGAGCAGGCGCTTGCAGCCGGGGTCGGCTTCGTCAACTGCCTGCCGGTCTTCATCGCCCGCGAGGACTACTGGGACAAGCGCTTCCAGGAGGCCGGGCTGCCGATCATCGGCGACGACATCAAGAGCCAGGTCGGGGCGACGATCGTCCACCGGTCGCTGGCCCGCCTCTTCCACGACCGCGGCGTGCGGCTGGAGCGGACCTCGCAGCTCAACGTCGGCGGCAACATGGACTTCTACAACATGCTCGAGCGCGAGCGGCTTGACTCGAAGAAGATCTCGAAGACCAACGCCGTCACTTCGATCATGGGGCACGAGCTGCCGCCCGAGAACGTCCACGTCGGCCCGTCCGACTACGTGCCGTGGCTGACCGACCGCAAGTGGGCGCACATCCGGCTCGAGGGCAAAGCCTTCGGCGACGTGCCGCTGACCGCCGAGCTGAAGCTCGAGGTCTGGGACTCGCCGAACTCCGCCGGGGTCGTCATCGACGCGGTGCGGCTGATTAAGTTGGCGCTGAACAACGGCGTCGCCGGCCAGCTCGACGGGCCGTCCAGCTACCTGATGAAGAGTCCGCACACGCAGCGTCCCGATGACGAGGCCCGTGAGCAGACGGAGGAGTTCATCGTCGAGAACGCTCGCGGCAAGAGCCTGCCCGGCACCCAGGCAGAGACGCCCAGCGCTTCTCAGGCCTAAGTTTCTGGCGTGACTTCCGCGCCGCTGTCGATTGCCCAGGTCTTCCCGGCCCGCCGGGGAGGCCCGATCGAGGCGGCGCGGTTCGCGACCGCCGTCTCCGACGAGCTGGAGCGACGGGGTCACGAGGTCCAGCGGATCTCCACCGGGGATCCGGTCAAACGGCTGCTGAAAGCGGGGCAGCCGGACATCGTCCACGTCCACGACCCCTTCGCGCCAAGCGCGCCCTCGGCGGCGCTGCGGCATTCGTACTCGCTCAACGTTGCCACCTTCCACGACCCGCGCGAGCGGGTCCTGGCGACCCAGGTGGCGCGGCCGCTGGTCGAGATTTTCTTCGGCCGGATCGACGCGCGGACGGTGACCCGGCCGCAGACCGCGGAGCTGCTGAACCGCTTCTTCCCCGCCGACTACGAGGTGCTGGGGGACGGGGGCGAGCAGCCGCACTGGGGTGCGATCGCCGATGAGCTGGAAGCGATCTACCGGCGCCTGCTCGACCGCCGCCACCCGCCCGACGGCAACCCCGAGGTGCGCGAGCGGATCTCGAAGCGGCCGCTGATCGAGGTCGACCTGCACATGCACACCGACCACTCGGGCGACTGCGCCACTCCCGTCGACGTGCTGATTCACACCGCCCGCGACCGCGGCCTCGGGGCGATCGCGATCACCGACCACAACGAGGTCTCGGGGGCGATCGAGGCGCGCAAGCTGGCCGAAGAGCTCGGCGACATCAAGGTGATCGTCGCCGAGGAGGTGAAGACCGCCGAGCAAGGCGAGGTGATCGGCCTCTTCCTCGAGGAGAAGATCCCCAAGGGCCTGACGATGGGGGAGACGATCCGCGAGATCCGCGCCCAGGGCGGCCTTGTCTACGTGCCCCACCCGTTCGACCGCTTCCACTCGGTCCCCGACTACGAGCACCTGCTCGACATCGTCGAGGAGATCGACCTGCTCGAGGTTTTTAACCCGCGGGTGGCGGTGACCGCGTTCAACGAGGAGGCGGTCCGCTTCGCCCGCAAGTACCGGATCGTGCCGGCGGCCGGCTCCGACAGCCACGTCGCCCAGGGGCTCGGCAGCGTGCGGCAGCGGATCCACGACTTCGACGGCCCGGCCGAGTTCCTCGAGGCGATGCGGGATGCCGACATCACCCGCAAGCACAAGAACCTGGTCTACGTGCAGACGCTGAAGTTCCTGCAGACGACGGGCCGGCCGAAGGCGCCGAAACGGCGCGTGCCCGATGCCAAGCCGGTTCGCGGCGGGCGGCCGCGGCCGCGGCGGGCGGGGCGCCGGGCGAGCAAGTCCTGATGCAGGGGCAGGCGCGCAAAGGAGCCGCGCCCGCCTCGTCAAAGAACGCCCCGATGCGCTCGATCGACGACGAGATCAGAGAGAAGTATCTGGAACGGGCGATCCGCGAGCTCAACCAGGTGAGCCGCGAGATCCAGGACTGCCAGCACTGCCCCCGCGGCAAGCTGATGCCGGTGCTCGGCTCCGGCCACCCGCAGGCCGACATCTTCATGCTCAAGCAGGCGCCGCTGGCCTCGGAGATCGAGGAGGGGGTTGCTTTCTACGGCCGCTCCGGCAACGCGCTGATGAAAAGCTTCAAACGGCTGGGGATCGATCCCCTCGTCGTCTACGGCACCCTCTGCGTCAAGTGCCCGATCCCCGAGCCCGACCTGGCGGCGGGAGAGTGCGTCGCCCGGCTGGTCGAGGAGCTGGCGATCGTGCAGCCGAAGATCGTCGTCGTCATGGGCGAGCCCGCCCTGCGCATCCTCAACGGGTTGAGCGTCCCGCTGGCCCGGGAGATCCAGGCCGACGAGGGCGCGATCCAAGCCTTCACCCCGACGATCGACGCCCTCTACGTCCCCGACATCGACGCATCCCTGGACGAAGAGGGCGCCAAGGCTCGCTTCTGGCGGGCCTTCAAGACGCTCGGCGTCTGGTACGACGACCTGCCGCCGTACTGAAGCGAATATCGCTGAGCGATGCAGGGCGTGTGACTCCTGCATTTCGTACAAAATGTCACTCGTTTTTCGCAGTGAAATGCGCCGAGAGCGAACTATTCTCGCTCGACTTTGGCACCGGATATCGAGCCGACGACGCCGCAGGTACTCAGGCTCCTGGGAGCCGGGGCTACCGGTGCGATCCTGATGGCCCTGGGCGAGGGGCCCCTGCGGACCAAGGAATTGACCGAGCGGGTGCCCGGGTACGCACCGCGGACGATCTACCGCTACTCGAGCAAGCTTGCCGAGCTGGAGATCGTCGACCGGGACGAGGAGCCGGGGGTCCCGTCGAAAGTGACCTACACCCTGACCGAGCCGAAAGGCCGGGAGCTCCAGCAGCTGGTCGCCGCCTACGCCGACGCTTCCTTTACGCGGCTGTCGGACGGGAGGATCGACGCGCACGCCTGGGGGTCGCTGGCGATGCTGGCCGACCTCTGGGAATCGGGGCTGATCGAGGAGCTCAATCTCGGCAGTAGATCCCCGACCGAATTGGCACAGATCGAGCACGGCCTCAGCTACCACCAGGTCAACCGGCGGGCTGGGCTCTTCAGGATCGGTGGTTTTCTCCGCGAGGAAGCAGGTCGGGGCAGGCAGAGGGTCTACTCGCTCACCGACCGCGCGCGCCGCGGCGTGGCCTTGATCGCCGGGATCGGCCGCTGGCGTCGCCGCTACGTCGTCCCGAAGGGGACGCCGGGGCTGACCGCTCGGGAAGCTGGGGGAGTGCTGCGGACCGCGTTGCCTCTGGTCACCTTGCCGGACTACGGAGGCAAGTGCCTCGGGATCGAGATCGCCCCACCGAGAGGTAAGGGAGACGAGGCCGATGCCGTTTGGGCGATGGTCGAAGCCGAGGGCACCGTGCTCAGCTGCGAGGGTCCGCTATCCGAGGTCGACGGCCGCGCGCGCGGCCCGGTCCAGGCGGTCGTCGACACGATCCTCGACGGCCCTCACAACGGACTGAAGCTGGAGGGCGATGAGCAGCTGATCACCACCTGCTTCGAGCGCCTTCACGCGATCCTCTGGAGGCCGGAGCTCGACGACACCGCCGAGCTCAGCTACAGCTGATTGGGCGCGGCGGCCTGGGCGAGGGCGGTCATCGCCTCGACCTTGGCGCTGGCTAGGCCGCGGACGACGATCGTGTCGAGGGGGCCTTCGTAGGCGCTGAGGGCGTCCTGGGCGGCGGCGGCGTTGGGGGCGGCGACGCCGACGGTGCCCTCGGGCTCGCCGAGGCGGTCGAAGTGGTCGCGGTAGCCCTTGTGGAGGTCGCGGTAGAAGGACTCCTCCTTGGCCAGTCGCTCGGCGGCGTCGGAGCCGACGGCGGTACGGACGTAGCCGAAGACGCGGGGGGTGTCGCGGCTGGCGTCGCGGGCGCCGGCCTCGACCTTCTCGCGGGCGCCGGCGGCGAAGTCCGGGGTCATCCAGTTGAAGAAGACGCCGTCGTAATCGCTGCCGGCGAGTTCGCACATCTTCGGGCCCATCGCGGCGAGGACTAGTTTCACGCCGGGGAGGAGCTCGCGCAGCTGCGGCAGCGCCTCGCGCATCTTCGTCAGCGGCTTCTTGGTGAAGCCGGCGCCGACGCCGAGCCAGAGCTTCGCCGGGTCGATGCCGAACTCCTCAATGTCGGCGGCGATCTGCTCGGGCGGGGTGCGGTCGAGGGCGATCACGGCGACGCCGAGCTCGACCCCCGGTGCGGCGGCGGCGAACTCCGCCAGCGTCGCCAGCCCTTTTGCCCCCGGGTGGTCGTTCGACCACATCGACTCGTAACCGAGCTCGGCGCAGCGCGCCGCCAGCGACCACGCCACCTCGGGGTCCAGTCCTGCCGCAACGCCGAACGCTCTACTCACCGCTTGCCGCCTCCTCCAATTCGCTTGCGCGCGCGGCTACCCGTTTCGCGTCGCGCTCAAAGAGCGCCACGCACTCGATGTGCGGGGTCTGGGGGAACATGTCGACCGGTCTCACGCGGGCCAACTTATAGCCCGCCTCGGTGAGCTGGGCGGCGTTGGGGGCGAGCGTGGTCGGGTTGCAGGAGACGTAGACGATCTTCTCCGCCTCGCACTCGAGCACCCGGCGGACGATCTTCTGCGAGAGGCCGGCGCGGGGCGGGTCGACGACGACCACGTCGGGCTTGCCCGCCTTCTCGACCAGCGGCCGCACGCTCGTGCGGGCGTTGCCGGCGAGGAAGTGGACGTTCTCGATCCCGTTGGCGCGGGCGTTGCGCTCGGCGTCTTCGATCGCCTCGGGGACGATCTCCAGTCCCCAGACCTCGCCCGCCTGCGCGGCCATCGTCAGCCCGATCGTGCCGATCCCGCAAAAGAGGTCAAAGACCCGCTCTCGACCGCTCAGGCCCGCGAACTCGGCGGCGACCGCGTAGAGGCGCTCGGCCATCTCGGTGTTGGTCTGGAAGAAGGCGCCGTGGGAGATCTCCAGCTTCAGGCCGCAGAACTCCTCGCGCAGGCGCTCCTCGCCGAGAACGCCGGTCGGGCCGTCGGTGCTGCCGGCGCTGTCCTCGACGATCGTGTGAAGGTCAACGGGTGGTCGCGGGAAGCGCGCTTTCGAGGTCACCAGTCGGGTCTGGATCTGACCGGTGCGCCGGCCCTCGCGGACCGCGAGGTTGCGGAGGACGCCGCGCTGCTCGCGCCGGTCCCAAGCGGGCACCGCCTCGAGCCGCCCCCATTCGCGGACCGCGTTCCGCGCCTCGTTGCCGGCCTCGCTGGCGAGGTGGCAGTCGTCGGCGTCGACGGTGACATCCCAGCGGCCGCGGGCGTGGAAGCCCAGTGTCAGCTCCTCGCCGTCCTCGCTTTCGCCGAACGAGTACTCGAGCTTGTTGCGGTAGCGCCACTGTTCCAGCGCCGGGACGATCTCTTCCAACTCGAAGCCCTCCAAGCCACCGATCCGCCCCAGGGCGTCGGCGACCTGCTCTTGCTTGTAGTGGAGCTGCCGCTCGTAGGGCAGCCCCTGCCACGGCGCTCCCGGGCAGGGCTCGCCGCCGTGGACGCAGGTGTCGGGCAGGCGGTCGGCGCCGGCCCGCAGCAGCTCGACCGTCCGCGCCTCGGCGAAGCGCTTCTTGGGTTTCGTCACCTCGGCGCGGACCCGGTCGCCCGGCAGGGCGCCGGCGACGAAGACGACGAGGCCGTCAGCCCGAGCGACTCCCCGCCCGCCGAAGGCGAGGGAGTCGATCTCGAGCTCCAGCTGCTCTCCGCGCCGCGCTATGGCAGTGCTTTGCGCGCCTGTTTGGCGAGGCGCTCCAACTCTTTGATCAGCGCGTCGCGCTGTTTTTTGCCTTTTTTCACCAGTTCGGTGAGGAGTTTCTCGGCGTCTGAGCGGGTCATGCGGCCGCGTTTGACGGCGTCGTCGACGACGTCCTGGATGCGGTCACGGCTCAGCGTCACGCTCTGCTCAAGGCTCTCGCGGAACTGCGCGACGCTCTTGTCGAGGCCGCTCGTCGCTTTGCTGGAGGCTTTGCGGCTCGAGCTCGATTTGCTTTTGCTGCCGCCTTTTTTCGAGCCCGCTTTAGAAGTCGTTTTGCGTGCGGCTTTTTTGGCCGTTTTCCTGGCCTGGGACGCCGCTTTTTTGGTGCTGCTTTTGGCTTTCGATTTCGCCGAAGCTTTGGTGCTGGTGGATGCTTTCGACGATTTCGATTTTGCGCCGGCTTTGGCTTTCGCTTTGGTGCTTTTCGATTTGCCGGCGGCTTTTTTGTCAGCCATTCAGGTTTGCCTCCATAGTCGGTTGTCCCGCTGGTGGGACCCGACTATCTCAATTCCGCAGGAGGTGTGACTCGGCGAGGCCGAACCGTGCCTGCACCGGAGCGTGATCGGAGAGGCGCAGCGCCCGTCTCTCGAGCGGCAGCTCGCGTTTCTCCGGCGGCCAATTGGTGGGCGCTTCGAGTTGCTCGAGGCCACGAGAGAGGACGTGGTCGATCGCGTCGGGCGCGGTGACCTCGCCCTCGAACCCGAACTCCTCGCGCAGGCGCTCGAAGATCCGCGGGTTCTTCGCCGGCCGCAGGTTGAAGTCGCCACCAAAGACGAGCGGCCGGCCGCCGGCCCACTCGGTTGCCGCCCGCGCCGCCCGCAGCATGTCCTCGACCGCCAGCTTCGGCTGGTCGTTGGTCGTGTGGAGGTCGGCGAGGCAGATGCCCGCGGCGGTGGCGGCGAAGGCCATCGAGCGCCGCTCGGGCGCGCCCTCGTGGATCGCGATCTCGCGCCTCTCGGCGATCCCGCCGAGCTTGCCCGGCACCCGGACGAGGATTAGGTTCGAGCCGCCCTCGCCGGAGGCCATTAGGTCCGGGTTCTGCCGCGCCAGCAAACCGCGCAGGGCCCCGAGCTGGTTGCGCGAAGTCAGGGCCCGGTGCCACTCGGCCCCGCAGGCCCGCGCCAGCGGCTCGGCGAAGCGCGGCGGGCACTCCTGCAGCAGCGCCACGTCCCAGGCCGCCCCGGAGAGCAGCTGCGCGAACTCGGCGGTGAGGTCGCGATTGACTTGGACGTGGGTCTCGTTGCGCTCGTCAAAGCGCAGCAGCCGCGACCGCCAGGTCCGCAGCCCCGGGTCCGGCGGGAAATCCCGGCCGTGAAAGAGATTCCAAACGAGGACGGTGAACTCCACCGGCGTAGTATCCGGCAGCTTGAAGAGGGACTTTTTAACCGGCGAAGAGCTCGGGGCGTTCGAGCTCGGGAAGCTGCTCGAGCGGGCGGCGGAGTTGAAAGCCGGGCGGCGCGCGGGCGTCGGCTCGGACTCGCTGCGGGGGCGCAGCGTGGCGCTGGTCTTTGAACGACCCTCGACGCGGACGCGGATCTCCTTCGACGTTGGCGTCGCCGAGCTTGGCGGTCACGGGGTGATGCTGCGTGGCGACGAACTGCAACTCGCCCGCGGCGAGTCGCCCGGCGACACCGCCCGCGTCCTCTCCCGCTACGTCGACGCGATCGTGATCCGCTCCGGCTCCCACGAGATCGTCGAGGGGCTCGCCGAGGCCGCCGAGGTCCCGGTCGTCAACGGGCTCACGCCGCTGCACCATCCCTGCCAGGCGATCGCTGACTTGCTGACCCTGCGCGAGCGCTTCGACGACCTCGCCGGCCTCCGCCTCGCCTACGTCGGCGACGGCAACAATGTCGCCCGTTCGCTGGCGATCCTCGGCGAGCTCGCCGACCTCGAAGTCGTCGTCGCGGCGCCGGACGGCTACCAGCTCGAGGAGGTCGCGGGGGCGAAGCTGACCGACGACCCGCGCGCTGCCGCCGCCGAAGCCGACGCTCTATATACGGACGTCTGGGTCAGCATGGGTGACGAGGAAGAGGAGCGCCGCCGCCTCGCCGACCTCGGCCCCTACCAGCTTGACGCCGACCTCCTCGCCGCCGCCAAGGAGCGGGCGATCGTTCTCCACTGCCTGCCGGCGCACCCCGGCCAGGAGATCACCGCCGAGGTCCTCTACGGCGAGCGCTCCGCCGTCTGGGACCAGGCCGAGAACCGCCTCCACGCGCAGAAGGCGCTGCTGGAGATGCTCTTGACCGAGGACGACTAGCGCCCCCATGTACCCCGAGATCAACATCGGCCCGATCACCTTGCAGACCTTCGGGCTGATGTTCGCCCTCGCCTTCCTCGGCGCCGGGGCGCTGATCTGGAAGCGGCTGGGGGAGATCGGCAAGCCGCCCGACTGGGCGTATGAGATGGGCTTCTCGGCGCTGGTCGGGGGTGTCGTCGGCTCGCGCCTCTACTTCATCGTCCAGAACTACAGCGAGGTCAAGAGCGACCTGATTGGCAACCTCTTCTCCGGCTCGGGCCTGGTCTGGTACGGCGGCCTGATCGGCGGAGTCGTCGCCGTCTGCCTCTGGGCCGCCTATCGCGACTTCCTCGGCCTCGCCCTGCTCGACCTAGCGGCGCCGGCTCTGGCTCTCGGCTACGCGATCGGCCGCTGCGGCTGCCAGCTCTCCGGCGACGGCGATTACGGCAAGCCCTGGGACGGCCCCTGGGCGATGTCCTACCCGGACGGGACGGTGCCGACCGAGCGCACCGTCCACCCGACCCCGATCTACGAGACGCTGGCGATGGGCCTCGGTGCCTGGGTCCTCTGGCAGCTGCGCGACCGGGTCCGGGCGGGGGTCCTCTTCGCGATCTATCTCCTCTATGCGGGAGCGGAGCGCTTCCTGGTCGAGTTCCTGCGCCGCAACAGCACCGACGCGCTCGGCCTCACCACCGCCCAACTGGAGAGCATCGCGATGATGGTGGCCGGAGCGGTCTGGATCGCTATCGTCGCCCGTCGCCACGGAGGCATCTCCCGTCCAGTGGCGAACGAAGCGGTTGGAGCTTCTGCCTAGCGCCCCGAGCTCCAACGGATCGGTGCTATCTTGCGCAAAATCTTTGGAGCGGTTTTATGGGGGAGGATGCGGGATTCATGTCGGCAATTGACGTAAAGAGCGAGGGCCCTTCGGCCCGCACGGTAGGAGCGATTCTCGACGACGCGGCCGAGCGGATCCACGCCGCCGGAGTCGATGATGCGCGCACCGACGCCGAAGTGCTGGTCGCCGACGCGCTTGGCGTCGAGCCGAGCCAGCTCTCGGTCGAGAGCGCCGGCGAGGTCGGCGCCGAGGCCGCCGAGAAGATCGAGGCGAATGTCCAGCGCCGGGTCGAACGCGAGCCGATGGCCTACATCCTCGGGCGCGCTCCCTTCCGCAACCTCGAGATCTACGTCGACGAGCGGGTGCTCTGGCCGCGCCGCGAGACCGAGCTCCTGGTCGAGGTCGGGACGACGCTGCCCGAGGGCGCCCGCGTCCACGAGGTCGGCACCGGCTCCGGCGCAATCTCCCTCGCCCTGCTCTCCGAGCGGCCCGACCTGCGCGTCACCGCCTCGGACCTTTCGCCCGAAGCGGTCGAAGCGGCGCGCGAGAACGCCGAGCGCCTCGGCCTCGATCTTGAGGTCAGCGTCGCCCGCGGTCTGCCCGAGTCGGTCGAAGCAGAAGACGTCGACCTGGTGATCGCCAACATGCCCTACGTCACTGACGAGACGATCTACGACCGCACGCCGGAGATCCAGAAGGAGCCGCGGATCGCGGTGACCGGCGACTGCGGCGAGGACGGGCTCGGGGTGATCCGCAGCGTCATCGACTCAACCCCGTCGGGCTGGAAGATGGCGATGGAGCACGACACCCACCACGGTCCGGCGATGCGCGAACTGCTGCGCGACGCCACTACCCTGCAGGACTATGAAGGGGACGACCGGGTCACCGTTGGCTACCGGCCCTGAGCCGGGCGACCGTTCGGTCGCCGTATCAACCGAGGAGCAGCGGCGGGCCAAGCTCGAGCGCCTGCGCGCGGAAGGGATCGACCCGTATCCGCACGCCTTCCCCGGGCGGACCCACGTCGAGGAGATCGAGCGCGAGCACGACCCCGCCGAGCTTGGCGAGGGCGAGCACGAGCAGTTCACCTACCGGGTGATGGGCCGAATCACCGGCAAGCGCGGCCACGGCAAGACCGCCTTCCTCGACGTCCGCGACATCACCGGCACGATCCAGGCCTACGCCCGCAAGGACGTGCTCGGCGAGGAGGCGTTCGCGCGGGTCGAGGACCTCGACGTTGGCGACCTGGTCGGGATTGAGGGGCCGCTGCACGTGACCAAGCGCGGGCAGCTGGCGATCGGCGTGCGCGAGTGCACGCTGCTGGCGAAGGCGCTGAAGGACCCGCCCGACCTCTTCCACGGCATCTCCGATCCCGACACCCGCTACCGCCAGCGCGAACTCGACCTGATGGCCAACGAGGACTCGCGCGAGATCTTCAAGAAGCGCAACCAGCTGACGCTGGGGATCCGCAACTACATGAACGACCGCGGCTGGATCGAGCTGGAAACGCCGGTGCTGCAGGTGCTGACCGGCGGCGCCGCGGCGCGTCCATTCACCACCCACCACAACGCGCTCGACCGCGACCTCTTCCTGCGCACGGCGACCGAGCTCTACCTGAAGCGGGCGATCGTCGGCGGCTTCGAGGACGTCTACGAGTTCGGCAAGTTCTTCCGCAACGAGGGGATGTCGCCGCAGCACAACCCCGAGTTCACGATGCTGGAGATGTTCGTCGGCGGCGCCGACTACCACGGCGTCATGGAGTTCATCGAGGGGCTGGTCTCGACGGTGGTCCAGGAGGTGATGGGGACGACGAAGGTGATGCGCGACGGCGTCGAGATCGACTTCGCCGCGCCCTGGCCGCGGGTCCGCCTGCGCGACGAGCTGCAGCGCGAGATCGGCCTCGACATCTACGAGGCGAGCCGCGACGAACTGGCCGAGGCGGCCGGCGACTCGGTCGGTCCCGACGACGACTGGGCCGGAGTCGTCGACACCCTGCAGGGCAAGTTCGTCGAGCCGAAGCTGATCCAGCCGACCTACATCATCGACCTGCCGATCGACATCTGGCCGCTGGTCAAGGTCCACCCGGAGAGCGACCGCGTCTGCGAGGCCTTCGACGGGATCGTCGCCGGGATGGAGATCGTCGGCGGCGGGACCGATCTCAACGATCCGATCGAGCAGCGCGAGCGCTTCATCAAACAGCGCCAGCGCCAGGAGACCGGCGCCGAGCCCGACCCGCACCCCAACGACGAAGAGTTCGTGCGGGCGCTCGAATACGGGATGCCGCCGGCGAGCGGCTGCGGCCTCGGGATCGACCGGCTGCTGATGATCATGACCGGAGCAAAAACGCTCCGCGACGTGATCATCTACCCCGCCATGCGCGAGGTGAAGTCAGCGCGTTAGCGCCGCCTCGAGGTGCTCGAGGCAGTTGCTCCAGCCGTATTCGTGGCGGTGCACGGCTTCGACGTCGCGGAGGTTGCTGTGGGTCATCCGCACCGTGGTGACCCCGGCGGCTTCCTCGAAGTCGAGCTCGATCAGGGTCTCGCGGTCCTCGCCGTCCCAGGTCCAGGTGAAGGCGAGGCGGGTCGGCGGCTCGATCACCGTGTAGTGACCGCTGCCACCGACTTCGCGGCCGGCGGCGGGGTCGCGCATGACGACGCGGACGGCGCCGCCGAGGCGGAGGTCGACCTGGGCCTCCGGCGTGTCCCAGCCGTGCTCGGCATGGAACCAGCGGCGCAGCACCTCCTCGCTGGTCCAGGCCTCGAAGACGGCCTCGGCGGGGGCGCGGAAGCTGCGCTCGATCCGCAGCGTCTCGCCGCTCACCGGCTGCCTTGTTCTCGGCGCTTCATGCTCACCGCGACCCATGCTCTCACCGCCAGCAGGCCGCCGCCGGGGCCGGCCACCAGCGGCAGCAGCTCCTCCAACGGCATGCCGGCGACGTGGGCGGCGAGGATCACGTGCTGCTGGCGCCGCGCTGCGAGGCGGAGGCGTCGGAGAGGGCCGCCTCGAAGACGGTCGCGTCGTCGTATTCGTCGTGGCGGTTCCACCAGACGTAGGCCTGGGTCTGCGGGTAGCCCTGCTGCGAGTCCTCCCAGATCTCCTGGCGGCCGAGCGCGGTGATGTCGAGGTAGGCCCAGGGGGTGCCGAGCGCCTCGTCGCCGCGCTTGTCGACGAAGTAGGTGCGGTAGACCCGGCCGTCGTCGTCGCGGTAGAAGGCGTTGGTGCCGTGCCATTCGTCGACCCCGAAGTCGGCGTCGAAGCCGTCGGTGATCGTGTACCAGGGCATCTCCCAGCCCATCCGCTCCTTGAGGCGCGCGATCTCGGCCTGCGGCGCGCGGCTGACGTTGGCGAAGGTGGTGTCGCGGGCGTTGAGATGGGCGAGGTGGGTGACCTGGTCGGCCATCAGGGAGCAGCCGCGGCAGCCGGCCTCGGGCCAGCCGTCGACGCCGGGCTCGAAGAAGAAGCGGTAGAGGATCAGCTGGCGGCGACCCTCGAAGAGGTCGAGCAGGCTCACCGGCCCGTCCGGCCCCTCGAAGCGGTAGTCCTTCTCCACCGCCATCCGCGGCATCCGCCGGCGCTCGGCGGCGAGGGCGTCGCGGGCGCGGGTCAGCTCCTTCTCTTTCACCAGCAGCTCCTCGCGAGCGGCGTCCCACTCCTGGGGCGATACGACCGGCGGCATGTTCATTTCTGCTCCTTCTCGTTGAGGTAGTCATCGACGGCGTCGAACAGGCGCGTCCAGACGGCGCGCTGGCGCTCCATCCACTCGGCCGCCCCCTCGAGCGCCTGCGGCTCGAGCGAGAGGCGGTGCGTGCGGCCCTCGATCACGCGGCTGACGACACCGGTCTCCTCCAGGACCTTGAGGTGCTTGGAGATCGCCGGCTTGGAGACGTCGAAGCCGCGGGTCACTTCGCCGACGGTCGCCGGCCCGGGGGCGAGCCGTTCGACGATCTCGCGGCGGATCGGGTGGGCGAGGGCACGGAATGGATCGTTAACCATTTGGTTAACAGTAGCGGATGGGGGAAGCGGGGGGACGAACCCGCAGCGGCGGGCCTCGGCCCTGCCGCGCTAGTAGGAGCGGAGCAGGCCGCCGTCGATCGGGATGACGGTGCCGGTGATGTAGGCGGCGCGGTCGGAGCAGAGGAAGGCGACGAGGTCTCCGTACTCCTCGACCGTGCCGAGGCGGCCCGCGGGCACTTCCTCCCGGGCGGCTGCTTCGACCACCTCAATCGAGCCGCCGAGCTCGGCCATCCGGTCGGTGGCGAAGCGGCCGGTGGCGACCGTGTTGACGGTGATGCCGCCGCCGGCGACCTCCCGCGCGAGCGTCTTCAGGAAGCCGACCGTGGCCATGCGGTGGGAGTTGGAGAGGTTGAGCGCGGGGTTGACCTCGATCGTCGTGGTGGAGCCGACGTTGACGATCCGCCCCCAGCCCTCGCCCCGCATGCCGGGGACGACGGCCCCGGCGAGGATCCGCGGCGCCAGGACCAGCGAGCGATAGGCCTCCTCCCATTCCTCGAAGCCATGGTCGAGGGCGCCGCCCGGCGGAGGCCCGCCGGTGTTCGTCACCAGGATGTCGACCGAGCCGAGCGCCTCGGTGACCTCGAGCGGCAACCGCGCCAAACGCTCCAGGTCGGTCGCGTCAGCCACGAACGTCTCAGCCCCCGAGATCTCCCCCGCAGCCTCCTCGAGCCGCTCCCGCGAGCGGCTGGCAAGAGCGACCCGCGCCCCCTCGCGAGCAAGGGCAGCAGCCACCCCGCGCCCAATCCCCCTGCTAGCGCCCATAACCAGAGCAACCCGCCCCTCGAGTCCAAGATCCATGCCCCAGACCCTAGATGAGCGGGTCCGCAACCAGGCACACCTGGATGACGCACCTGGCACTGCGCATCTCTGCGTCCTCGGGCTTGCCTTTGCCACCAGCAAAGGCTGCGCCCTGCGTCCTTGATCTGCTTGGCCAGGCACGCCCCCAGGCGCACCTGGTTGCGGACCCGCTCATCTAGCCCCACCCACGCCGCTCAAACCCCGCTGCGCGGGTAACCTTCAGGTCGAGCGCCCGTAGCTCAGTGGTCAACGGGTCCTTTCGGGGGCCCAAAGAGCGTCGGTCTTTCAAGCCGAAGGTCGCGGGTTCGACTCCCGTCGGGCGCATTCCTTGATGTTCCTGCGAGTGCCGGGGATTTCGCTTTCTAGGGCGGTATCTTCGGTCTAGCTCCGGATTGGTGTTCCGGCGGCGTCCTGGCGATTCCGCGCGGTTCCGACATCCGCCCCCACGAGTGCCGCCATAGCTACATCACGCATCTGCGAGTTGCCGGCGTCAATGACGCGGATCTTGCCGAGATCGCCGGGCATCGAATCGAGACGATGCTGGGACGCTATACGCATGCTTTAGGAAATTCGTTCTCTGACGTTCGAGGCGTGATCGGCTAGCGCATGGCTACGCAGCTTCAAGCTTCGAGCTCAGATCGTCCAAGCTGACATACCACAGCGGCTCTTCAATCTTTGAATCATTAAGACTATGGAGACCGCTTGGCAGGACCTCTCCTTTAGCTCTGCTCGCGGTCCTTTCAGTTCGTTCCCCATAGTGGCCTACGAGGATGTATTTCCCTTGGCTGAAGGGAATCTCACCTGGTTTAAATCGAGCAATGACCATTTCGGTTCTCTCTTCTACTCTGACTCGACTACTACCTCTATTGACCGTAGCCGCCGCCATCCATATCGGTGACATTCAATTTTCCAGTCTCCTGGCTTGCCAAAGATGATCAGCATGAGCGGGTGCCCAACCCGGGCCTCCTTGCAATGAGCGATGGCCTTCGCCGTGGACTGATCGAGTCCGCTGGGCTTTCCACTTCCGCGTGGGTGCGAGTGCCAATCTCCAAGGTAGGTGATAGTCCGGTCGCTCTTCGCATACTTCAAGCCAATCTGCTCATCCTGCCATTCCCCATCAGGCTCGAAGCGATGGGTATGGTGCTTCGACCTAGGGCCAGGGCCGAGCTGGTCGACGATATGTGAGACACGTTTATCGTCCGGATCTGAGTATCCGAGCAGAACCCCGCCTGACTCCTTCGGAAAGCGCCGTGCGGCCTCCGCGGTCATCCTGCAAAAAACGGAATGGTTCAAGATGACCCGAGACCTCATTGCCCTTGAACCTGCCCGCAAAAAGGGCACTCAGGAAGGCGATTAATGATGTGGGTTGACCAATGGGGAGGCTCCACGTTGTCGTCACTCAGTGAGCAGACATAAGCAAACGACCCAGGCTCGGCGACCTCGGAAAGAGTTGCCGAAGCGACACGGACGGCCTGTGCAATGATCGGCAGAAGATCGAAGCCAGCCCCCGTGTAGGTCAAGCTGGTGCAACCGCGAGGTTGAAGAGTAAGCGGCTCTGCATGCGCTGGAATTGGAATCGATCCATCCTCTATCCGTAGTTGCAAGCAAAGCCAACACCCACCAGCAGCGGGATCTATCTTCGCAACTAGTCCTCCTCTGGCTCCCTCCGTCGCAGACACAAATAGCTGACGGAGGTCACGAGCATGGGCCTGAAATGCCAGTGCTTGCTGCACGCCGATCTCAGCAGTAGCGTCTACCAGTAAGTCGCTCCCATCGAGAAAGCAATCAATTGCATCCAGTTCAGAAACCTCCCGGGGCTCCTGTCCATAGGTGCTTCCTCCGATCAAGAGGGGATAGGCCTCAAAGGTGGTGTAGGGGTAATCAACTGCAACTCGCTGGCTCATATAGCCCGTCTTTAAGCGTCCAACGGCCGTGAGGCCAGCCGTCCATCGGACGATGGTCCCTGCCTCCACCTGATCGAAATCGAGCCCGCGTAGTTTGCCAAGCCCGGACTTGGCTAATTCGATGGCAATGTCCCCGCCCAACGCTCCTAGGCCTGCAAGAGAAACGCACCGATCCTCAAGGCGTAGATGACCCGGAAGTCGAACCTCCAAATCTTTCCTGCTTAGGCGTTCGCCTCGAATTAGATACCGGCGCGACTCGCCTTGATCGACCCGCTGCTGAACGACGAAGAGCCAGCCGTCTTGGTACTCGCCCTGGCCGACCTCCTCCCGAAAGACAGCTCCCGAAATTGCTATTGAGCCTCCCGCGACGCCCTCCCAGGGTGGAGATCCAAATCCGGGCTTGGCTGACTCGATGGCGTTAAGTAGTGCAATTGGGGAGTTCTCTTTGGGAAGCTCATCAAGGCGCACCCATCGAAAGGGGATTTCAGCACCGCTAAAGCGTCTTTTTACTGGCTGGTCTGCTCGCGCAAGAGTCCGGGTCTTTCGAGAACGAACCTTTTCAACGAGCTCAACTACCGCACCCCGTACCCAGAGTTGGGGGCCTTCGAATTGAGCAAATCCAATTCGTCCAGAGCCGGCGCTGGCATTCTCGGGAAGTGAAAGCATTGCGTCCGGGACGAAGAGGACCGTCCCCGGCACACCGGGGAAATAGCTTGATAGAGGCTCCCCTTGAGGAGTCTCGACCTCCCGCATCTCGTTCTCATCAGCCCTTAGAAGGGCGAGCAAATAGGGAACCTTCTCGGCTACTAGCCAGGCGGCCGTGTAGCTAGGCTTCCATGCGCGACTTGAGCGATCTAAGAGGCACAAGTTCCCCTCATATGGATTCTGATGTCGAGGCAGTTCTCGATCTGGAGCGACTATCTCGGGTCGGATGAATGGATAGAGATCTGGGTAATGAACCTCTAGAGCGACATCTTCTCCCTGGTCCTCGATGGTGCCCCTGAGAACGACCTTCCCCTGCTCGGCTAGAAGGTCATCATCAAGACTAAATGCGAGGCCGCGCTCGGCAAATTCCTCAAGCTCGTGCTCGAGGCGTCCTGGGAATTGGTCCGGCCAAGTTCGCATAGAGCGCGACCTCGAGTTTTCCCCTCAGCCGACCGGCCGGTGGTGGGGAGGATGGGGAGGATCAGGTGGCCCAGGAGGAGGTTTAGGCCCCGGAGGTTTCGGGGGTTTGGGCGGTTTCGGAGGCTTAGGAGGTTTATCTGGTTTTTTACCCGGATGGTCCTCGCCGTCCGGCCGATCGGCAGGAGGCTTAGGATCTTCTCTTGAATTAGGCATTTGAAACTCCGTTTCGTTCTTCTGTAGCTACAGGATAGCTCGATCTGCCAAAATCTGTCATAAGGATACGACAAGATAACGACATGGCCGCACTCGCCCCCTTCATAGATCCCGTAGCGTCGGACCCTCATGGCGCTCATGACCATCTGATTTGGCTCTCTGATCACGATCCTGCCCCTGATCACCAAGCCGGAGAAGCATGGCTTTCAAGCTCGGCTTCTCTGGAGGAAGAGATCGCTCGTCGCGGGCTGCTCCTTGCAAGCCAAGAAGAGATCCCGGAGGACCTCGGCTTCTTCATCGATGAACTAGCTGATCAGCTTCTGGATCTACCGGACGATGCAACGTTGAGGGTTGACCCCTATTTCCTCGTGGCTGCACAACGCGCTCTGATCGGATCGCTGAGGGCCTTAGATTCCGACGATCCGACTTGGGCGCGTCGTCAGATGAGAATTCGCCTTGAGCAGTTGCGTCAGGTCTACCGAGATCTAGCCGAGGGGGCTGCAATCTATGAGGATCGTCCTGCTAAGGAGGTCGCGCGATGGCTCGATGAAGCGCTCGGCGTCTCACAGGCACGTGTTGCCGAGTTAATCGGCGTCAGCTCCCGTACCTTCCAGAGGTGGGTGTCAGAAGTCGAGTCCATCAGTCCAGAAGGGGAGGACGCGCGCCGGTTACGCGTCGTTGCTGGAGCAGCTAACCACCTTCGGCATGTCCTAACTGGGCCAGGAGTCGTTCGCTGGTTTGAAGAGCCAAATTCTAGGCTCCAGGGCAAGTCTCCTCTGGAGCTTTTGGATGATCCGAGCGGGTCGGCTCGACTCGCGACTTTGGCCGCTAGCACCAGGTCCCATACGGCCGCGTAGGTGTGGCGGTCGAGGTTGCCTTCCGAATCTCAAATTGGGATACCCCCCTGCGCGTAAACCCCAATCGCACGGCAGGACGTTACAACGAGGCAGGATCGCCAGCGACGCAATACCTCAGTCTGCACCCGTTGACGCCTTGGGCGGAGTATTTGCGCTCTGAAGGTCTCAAGGATGCCGATCACCTCAGCGAAAGGCGCCTACGTATTTGGGCCTTAAGAGTTGATCTTGCGGGTGCTAAAGAGATCGGCTTCGGGGAGGCTGCCAATTATGGGCTTGAGGCCGCCGACTTGGTTAGTGACGACCACGGTCCCTGTAGGAGGCTGGGTGAGCGTTTCAGGGAAGATCCGATGGGCCCCGAAACGATCGTCGTTCCCAGCGCCGCATTGCCCGGCACTACAAACGTTGTGATTTTTGGGGAGCGGACGCAGATTCCGTATTCGTGGGAGCCAATCGATTCCATTGATATCCCCTCGTGCGTCATAGCAGAACGTAGCCAGCCTCCGTTCGGGATTCAAACTGTGATTCGCTATAGGGGCGAATCGCATCGCGGGCTTGAAGAATGGTCCTCAGGACGGGCCTATCGGTTTCCTGATCTGCCGCGGCGAAAGCCCACCTAGAGAAGAGCGGGTTCCATCCCGGCCACATCTACGCCGCAACTGGCTTCGCCAAGCTACCGCACGCCGTCCTTCAAGCGATCCTCCTGGGCCAGGAGCTCCGAATGGCTTGGGTCCTGGCCTGGAGCTAGGGATGGCTCCCATATAGCCTTCGTCGGTACGCGGGATGGAAAGATCGGAGAGACTTCAGCACGTGGCAGAGCGAGCGGTCCTCGAAATGACGGGCAAGACCATGCAGGTGACGCACCTCGCAGTCGATTTCCTGTTCTGGCAGCAGGACGGTTCCCTCGAGCTCAGCCCAAAATTCCAGCGTCGCCCTATCTGGAAAGACGCCGCTAAGGCCTACTTCATCGACACGCTCCTACGGGGCTTTCCTGTTCCGGCTGTCCATATAAGAAGGACGCGGGTCGGAGGTCGTCCGATGCGCGAGGTGATTGACGGACAACAGCGCCTCCGCGCTCTGCTGGAGTTTTTCGAAGGACAGTTGAAGCTGACGAAATCCCAAGACGCGCCTTGGGCGGATAAAGCCCTCCAGCAGCTCTCGCCGGATGAGCTTCAGCGCCTCCAACAGTTTCAGTTTCCGGTTGTTGAGTACGAGGATGTTTCGGACGCAACTGTGCTCGAGGTATTCTCGAGAATCAATACCTACTCGGTCGGTCTCAATGCTCAGGAGCTCCGAAACGGCCGATGGTTTGGAGCCTTCAAGACCGCCGTCTATGAACTTGCCTTCGAATATCTAGATTTTTGGCGCAGCTTTGGGATATTCACGGAGGCGGCGATCGCACGCATGAACGAGGCACAGCTCATAAGTGAGCTGCTCGTCATGCAGATGGATGGAATCCAGGATAAGAAGGCCAGCCTTAACTCTTTCTACGAGCACCTTGATTCCGGTTGGGGTAAATCAGCGAGAAACTGGCGCTTTCGTGGTCGGGAGCTGCCGAAAGAGTGGCTGAGCGAGAGGGTGGCATCTGATCGATTGAGGAAGGTGCTGGAGGAGGTCCGTTCTGGCACGGGGCCGATTCTTCGGAAAACGAAATTCCGCCGCGCGTCACTGTTCTACTCTTTGTTTGGAGCGATTTACCACCGGTACTATGGTCTTCCCGGGCTCTCCATTCCAACCCCTCGAAGACCATTGACGAATGATGGGTGGGATCGGGTTTGTGCCGCCCTTTTTGAGCTTTCCGAGATGCTCTCATCACGGACGGCCATCGACGACCTAAGTGGCTGGCGTCGGGAATTCGTAGAGGCATCGGCACGCCAGACTGACAACATCGGGCCCAGGGTTAAAAGACTCGAGGCGCTTTGGAGCCTTGCTGCCCTAGGGGAGTAGCAATGGCCAGGTCACTGCCGGACATTACGGATCGATTCGCGAAAGCGACCTCGCAGTCGCTCGGCGTGGCAGCAGCTACCGAGGCTCTGTGGTTGACTGCGCCTCCCACTTCGGCAATACGCCAACAGCTAAAAGTCCCTCAGCTCGAGGCTCTTTATGAGTCGGTCTATCTCCGGATCTTCAGCGCCTGGGAGAACGCCCTCGAGGAACTGGTTGTTTACTTCATGGCCGGATACGAATCGCAGTCTTACAAGCCCATCGCTGCGAATGGAAAACTCTTCCCAACGCTTAAAAGCGCTAGGGCTGCGCTTTACGGCTCAAGAGATTTTCTGCTGTGGCATAACCCAAAACAGGTGGCTGAGCGCGTTGAAAGTGTGTTGACTGGCTGTCCGGTGGAGTCGGTTGTTCAGAGTTCGAGGCTGGAGATCGACAGGTATGCCGCAATCCGGCACCGGGTTGCCCATGACTCGGCAGACGCGAAGGAGAAATTTGTGGCTGCAGCCAAAGCAATTACGAAAAGTAGCCCGGCGAGCGCCGGAAAGATGTTGCGGACCGCCGATACCTCTGAACCTCTGAACACGAAAAAGTGGTTAATCGTGATTCGGGGACGGCTAGCCGATCTGGTTCAGGAAATGGCAACCTAGCCAACGTCGAAGTGGGCGGAACCCGTCGGTCTCATCCCGGTCACATCGCCGCCGCAGATGCCCGTAGCAAGCCACCGCCAGCCGTCCTTTCAAGCCGAAGCTCATCATTTGGGAACGAACCAGCCGGGTGGAGATACAGGCGTGTTGGATCTAGGGAAGGACGGTGGCTACCCGGACATCGCTGCGCTCGCCTTTAGCGCTATAGGTGCTGGCGGTGGCAAGGTAGGGACCGGGGGCCAGTGGGAGTGGGAGCCGCGCGGAACCGCGATCGGTCCGTAGTTTGAACCTTCTCGAGCGCGTTGCATCGAGCTGGTCTTGGGCGGTGACGGTCAGCAGGATGTAGCTGGCATCCGCTCCGCGGTTTGCAAGGTTGTAACGAATCAGGATGCTGTGGCCGGCGCGATGGGCGTCCAGGGAAGGAGCCAACGGCCGCGGTAGCTGGCGCTCGATCGAGTTGGCGTTCGAGGTGGCTCGCGCTGCGAATTCGTTCCCTTCTTCGACCTCGCAATCTTCTTCGTGTTCTTCGGCCCATGCCTGCATGTCTTCCCACTCGTTGCCATCGCGGGCCGGACTGCCAGGACTATGAAAATCTTCGTCGTCGGACGCACCCCAATATCCGTTCCAGTAGAACCACTGAGGTTGGGCCGTGGTCGACGTATACGGCGCGCTGTCCACCGCGGTTACGCTGGGAGTGGTACTGGCGCCATCTCCGTTGGCTTGATCAGTGGGCCGCGGGAAGGGGCGGTTGTATTCGCCGGCGGCGAAGTAGTTGGCATGTGAGGCATTGGCGACGTAGACCTGGGGGGAGATCGTGGTGCCGTCGGAAACTTCCCAGCCGATCGCCGTTGCTTCGCAGGCGCCGGTTTCCGATCCGTGGCGAGAGTAAACGGCGAGATCTGGAACTCCGCGGTCATCGAGGCGATAGGCCACATGCTCCCAATCCCCCTCGTGGACGCCGATCCCCGCGAATTCCTGGTCGTCGTAGTAGTAGTAGTAGAACCAGTAGTCGAGCCAGTCAGCACCGCTGGTTTCATCATGGAAGACGCGGGCGTAAGCCTTGTCGGCATACTGCGGTTGGGCGTGCATGATTGCCGCGTCTTCGGAGTTTTCAGAACCCTCGTCGATGACGCCGAACGACGCAGCCGATTCTTCCAACGTGGCTAAGGACGGCGCCGTAAAAGGAGCTTCATGCGCCGCCACGATCGTTTCCCGGTCGCTGGCGAGGATCCGGTTTTTGGGCCCATCGGTCGCCTCTGCGGCAGAGTCAGCAAAGTATTGCTCCTGCAGGTCGTAATGAAGCCGGGGTTCATAACGCTCCAGCAGATCGGCCGGGTCGGGTTCCGATGGAGCCGGCCCTTGGGGGTTGAAGCCATCCACCCAGAAGAACCCCGGCAGCACGTCTTCTCTTTCGGTGCCTTCGGGACTGATCGATTCCGCAACGAATTGTTCTTCTTCGTTTTCGAAGGGACCTTCTTCGATCCAGCGAGAGAAGTAGATCCGATCGCCCTCGGGTGACCAGCGAGGCGTGTACTCCGCTTCGTAATCTTTATTGAGCAGCCATTTTTCGGTCGCTCCAGTAGAGCTGTTGAGGAGGACGAAAGCTCCTTCGTCTTCCTTTTCAGATTCTTCTTCTTCCGGTGGTTCGTAGTAGGCCCACGCAACAAGTTGCGTTCCATCCGGGGACCAGTCAGGTTCTCTCTCCCAGCCGGTAGTCAGCTGATGTGCCCCGGTTCCATTGCTATTGACGATCCATATCCCAGGTTCAATGACTTCTTCTTCCCCTGGCACGAAGTCAGTTTCAAACGCGATCTTCGTCCCGTCGGGCGAGAAGGTGGGGTTGCGCTGCGGTCCGAGCCAGTCGGCGACCAAGCGGAGTTCTTCGGTCTGGAGGTTGAACACCAGAATGCCGACGTTCAGCGTGGCTTTGGTGTATCCGCTGAACGCCAATTCATTGCCATCTGGCGACCACGTGACCCCGCCGAACGACCAGCTACAGAATACGGGAACCGCTCGCCCGCCTTCGACGGAGGTCACTTCGAGGCAAGTCTGTTCGGTTTTGTATTCGTAGCGGGTGAAGGCGATCCGCAATCCATCGGGCGAAAGGACGGGATCGTGCGGGCGAGCGCCGCCTGGATCTACGTCAGGAATGACCCGTTCCGGGTCGGAGCCGTTGAGTCGGGAGGTCCAAAAGCCCCAGTCTTCCCATTCGTTAGTGGTCGTCCCTTCGAAAACAGCCCGCTTAGGGATCACGTAACCGGAAGCGGAGCCGCCGAGGAGGCTGAAAGCGATCAGGGCGATCGCGCTCAACAAAAGTGGGCGAAGGGATCGCATAGCGGCGCCTCCTGGCTCGACTGGTTGGCATGGCCCGGCTTACGCCGGTAGGGAAAGCTATCAAGAAGCCAAAGTAATCAGACCTGCCATAAGTGAAGTCGACGACGGCTCTAGTTGAGAGCGAGGATCCAGGTAATTACGAAGGCAACGAAAGACCCGACAGCGACTATTCCTTGCGGCGTTTCCTCAGACGGGCGGATCGCGATCCAGGCCAGACTTCCAGCCAAAGCGAGGGAAGCCACCCCTGCTGGCCAAGTCTGGAAGGTGGCCGATTCGGGATCATTCTGGTAGCCCTGCAGGCCGAACGCGGCCCAAGCAATCACAACGAGGGCTGGCACGAAGAGGACAAGAGTTACGGCCCGGAGCCAAAACCCTGCTCCGCGTCGGGGCGGTCGAGGTTCGAAGTTGGTCGAATCCATCAAGAGGTGAATCGGCTTTCAGTACCGGGCCCTTGAGCGATCAAGACTTCAGCCGATGCGGGCGCTGAAAAGCGCCACCGTGCTGACCACCTCGAGCTCATGCGAGGTGAAGTGGCGAGCGAGCTCTTGGTCGAGGGCCTCGGCGGTGTCGTGCTCGTTCGACATCACGCCCAGGCGGTTGTTGAGGTTGACGGTGGCTCGGCCTAGGAGGTTGTGGTCGGCCTCGGGACCGAGGATGGTGGCGCCGAAGAGGGTGCCGGTGGGGGCTAGGGCGGTGCGGGCGTTTTCGAAGGCGGGGCGCTTGTCGGGGATGGTGCCGGGGAGGCAGTGGAGGATGTGGGTCAGGGCGATGGAGTCATAGGCGCGGGCCGGGAGGTTCCAGTCCTCTAGGACGTTGGCTTGGTGGGTTCTCGGCTGGTGGCGGGCTAGGCGGGTGGACGCCGTGTGGAGGGAGTTGGGGTTTAGGTCCATCAGGGTCAGCTCTGGCGAGGCGGTGGGGAAGGTGGCTTCGTCGAGGACTCTCCCCGAAGCCACCCCTACATCCAGGTGCCGACTGCTGAGGTGCTTGTCGTAGTGGGCGACCAGGCGCTCTAGCGGGCAGCGCCACAGGTACGGGCTGTTGAAGCCGTAGACGATCGCGTCGTAGGCCGGCAGGAAGAGGCAGCTGTAGATCGCTTGGCCCCGGTAGGCGGGATTCGATCTGGGGACCGCGGCCACGGGCACGACCGTATCGGCGCGGCGCCGCTTTGACCGCGACTTAGATCACTCTCGTCTCGATGTCGATTTCTGCCTAGCTCGTTCGTCGTCTGGGTAGAGGCGCGGCTGGAGGAGCCGCCAACGAGCAAAGGAGGAGGAGCGATGGGCGCGAGTGTTCTCTATATGTCGATGTCCCTCGATGGGTTCGTTGCCGGGCCTAATGCGAGCTTGGACAACGGGCTTGGGGACGGGGGTGAGCGGCTGCACGAGTGGCTCTTCGCCGGTACGCCCAACGAGCATGGCGGCGTGCCGCGCCAGCTCGCCGGCGTCAACAGGCAGGTGATGGACGAGGCGACTGAAACCGGCGCCGTGGTCGCCGGGCGCGGGACCTTCGAGCCGGCTGGGGGCTGGGGCGGCGACCACCACGACGGGGTCCCGATCTTCATCCTCAGCCGCAACCCGGAGGCGAAGGAGGAGCGGTGGCCGCTGGTCACCTATGTCAGCGACGTCGCCGAGGCGATGACCGCAGCCAAGGAGGCCGCGGGCCAGCGCGACGTGCTGGTCCATGGCGCCACCGTCACCCAGCTGGCGCTCGGCGCCGGCGTCCTCGATGAGATCCAGATCCACCTGATCCCCGTCCTGCTCGGCGAAGGCCGGCGCCTCTTCGAGCATCTCGGCGCCGAGCAGATCGAGCTCGAACCGATCCGGGTCCTCGAGGGCGAGGGCGTCACGCACCTCCGCTACCGGGTGGCGTCATGAACGGCGACAGCGGCCGGCGGCTGATCCTCCACATGGGCGTCTCTCTGGACGGCTTCGCCGCTCACCGCGACGGCAGCCTCGACTGGCACATCCCCACCGATGCCGGGCTGCCCGACCACGGAGCCCAGCGCCATCGCATCAACCTCGAGCTGCTCAGCCAGATCGGCCTGATCGTCATGGGCAGCGGCGCCTACGAGGAGTTCCTCGCAGGCTGGGGAGACTCCGACAGCCCGATGGGGCAGCTGATGAACTCGCTCCCCAAGCTCGTCTTCTCGCAGAGCCTGGCGGCAGTCGATTGGAACAACGCGAGCCTGACCCGGCGCTCGATCGAGGAGGAGATCCCCGAGCGCAAGGCCGAAGCCGGCAAGGACATCGTCGTCTTCGGCGGCGTCCGCATCGCCCACAGCATGATCCGCGCCCGCCTCGTGGACGAGCTCCGCCTCACCGTCCACCCAGTCGCGCTCGGCGAGGGCATGCCGCTGATGCACGGCCTGCCTGACCCGCAGCGCTACGAGATGGTCAGCAACACCGTCTACGCCGACGGCTCCACCAGCCAGGTGCTGCGCCCGCTCTAATTCGCCTCGTCTCGTCACGAGGCGCCTTAGCTGCAGTCGGGCAGTCCGACTCCCACGACTTCGGTCAGCAGGTTCGGCATGACGTGGGACCACGGTATGCCGGGCTTCTGTCGGCCGGTGAAGTCCATAACGAGGCTGATTTGGCCGTCTGGAAGGGGTTCGATACCTACGCCGATGGAGCTGAAATCTGGGGAGAGATAAGAGGTCGTGTCTTGATCGTCTGGGCCTCGGTTGTCAACAAATCCGATTAGAGGGTCGGGGCCGAGGTTCTTCTGCCCTGGTTTCCCGATTTCGAAGAGGCGCTCCCAGGTGCAGCCGACTCCGGCCATCTCTGCCCACACGTTGGTTTCGTTGTAAGGCATGCTCCCTCCGGTCGGTTCGGTGGCAAAGCCGCTGTGGGCCGCAGCACCGAAGTCGGCCCGCTGCTGGGCCACCAACGAAAGGGCGGGATCGTATTGGAGGCTTTTGAGGTGATGCTGAAGGCGCAGGCTGTTGACCTTGTTGACGATTTCGAGCCGCACTCGCGCGCGCGCCTCTTCGCTATCCAGCCTGGACTCTCGCTCCGAGTGCGAAGACCAGACGAACGCAGTCGCGACGAATGCAGACAGAGCGAGCGCAACGGCTCCCCAACGCTTCGCATCGCGGATTCTCGAGCTCGCGGCGAGCAACGCGACCCCAAGGGTCAGAAGCGCGTAGCGAAGCGGAAGCAGGAAGAAGGATCCGAGACCGAGGATGCTGCCGAAAAGCGCGATCAGCTGGTCGAGCTCGAAGGAGCGCGGCTTCGGTTGCGCCGGTCCGATCGAATCGCCCGGCTTGCGCGGATCCGTGCCACCGGGGGGCTTCGCGTCGCTTTCTTCGTGGGTTTTCCGAGATGCCGCTAAGCGATCCAGCTCCTCGCGGGTCACCGATAGCTTCGGCGCCCCCGGGTCTTTCCCGGGCTCCGTGTCGGAAGTCAACCGGCAGCCGCCTCAACTCGAACGCGGAATGTGAGAAGGCCGGCGTCGGTGAACGAGGTCCCGAACCGGCCGTCGAGCGCCCAGGAGCCGATCTCCGTGCCTTCCTCCATCAGCGCGTCGGATAGGGGAACCCCCGCGGGAAGATGTTTGGTCCACCAGCGAGCGGAGTCGAACTCATAGCGGAGGACAGTGGGCTCTTCGGACTGCAGCGTCACCCCATCCCAGACCACGCGGGGCCGCGCGTTGCGGGCGCGGATGTAGCCGAAGACGTCATGCCGGGTGTCTGCGGTCAGCGGCACTTCCGCCCTCGCTTCCGTGTCCGTGGCGATTCCGAGCCGACCGCCGAGCCGACCTGCCCAGGCGGCGTTGTTGACGTAGAAGCGGACGAGCACACTCTCTCCGGCCCTCACGGAAAGGGAGTTCTGGAAGCCGCCGGGCTGCTTGACCGCGGCCGGCTTCGCGTCCACGAACGCCCGCTCGTCGCCGTAGTTCGGCGCGTTGACATACGAGTTGAAGACCACATGGTCGGCGCCGTCGCAGGACTTCGGGCGTTTGCACCAGTAGCCCGGCCGCGGGGGTCCCCAGCCCGCCGCCGGTAGCGCCACGGGGCCACCCCCACCTTTGGCCTCCCGGTACGCCGCGCTGGCGCCGGCGATGACGATCGCTGCCAGGAGCGCGCTCCAGAAGGGGTGCATCGAGACGTGCTCCCAGAGGGAAAGTGCCTTTGCACGCAGCCGGCGAGCTGTACCTGGATCAGGTGAGGTCTTCTTCTTTCCCATCACGAAAGAGGGCAGCAGCAGCCGGGCAATCTAACGACTTCGAGTAAGGGGGAAGAGCGGAACGATCAGCCGCTCTGCTACCGCCTGGTTAGAGTGCCGCGCTCGGGGTCGGAAAATAATGCGCCGAGGGCTCGCCAAAATCGCGGATCACCCGAGAACCAGCCTCGTCGTGGGTTTGATCGGTTTGCTCGCAACTCTCGCGGGCCTTGCGCTGGCTCTATTTCCCCCGGAATCTTCGACCGACCCAACGTCGACTCTGAAAGCCGGCGGCCCCGACCCCCGACAGACCCCGCAGTCACCCGATCCTGGCCTTGACCCAGACGCCTCCTGCGCTGACTTCCAGACCACTGCCGGGCCGGGCGAGAGGGCCCTGCTGATGGTCGACAGCCCGGGGATAATCGAGGGCGGGAGCGGGAACCTCAGAGCGCGAGTACTCCCCGATGGCGACTTTCAGTCACTCCTGGATGTCTCACTCGGCAACGAAGTCGAAGTCAAGGCACTGCTCCACAACGGGAACTACAGCGCTGCTGACGGACTCTCTGCGTCGGCTTCCATCGCCGGCGATCGCGGGGTCTGCTGGCGGCTGATGCTTACCGTGAAAGTCCCGTCGGCGCCGGGCGAAGAACCGCGGTTAGGACCGGCGCTCATCTTCCTCAGGCACGCCGGGCCGGCGACGCTCGAGTATGTCCCGGGTTCCACCGAGCTCCTGGACGAGCAGAGCCATGTCATCACCGCGGACCTGCCCGATGGAGTGGCCCGGGGTGGGATCGCACTCCCGTACGACGTCCCGGGTGGGACGGCGTACTTCCTTAGCTTCCGGATCCAGGTGAAGCCGGGACGGAGTTCGGTCCTCTAGGCCGCCGGCGGCGACTTGTACGCGAGCAGGGAGACGGTTACCGGGAAGCGCTTGGCTGGGTCCGGGGTGCGGGCGATCACGCCGGGCTGGACCTTCTCGATCTCGTCCCAGGCGGCCGTCACCCGCTCGCGGATCAGCTCCCAGGCCTCGTCGTCGAGGTCGAGCCGGAGGTTGACGATCACCGGGTCGTCCTGCGGCATCGTCCCCCCTTCGAGGGCGGCCTGGGCGCGCTCGACGGCTTCGCCGATCGCATTGGCGCAGATGCCGATCTGGGCCTCGTCGGGCAGGCGCAGCCAGTCGTCGCCGTCGATCAGCATCTTCCGGTTGGCGGCATAGATGTGCTTCGTCGCCCCGCGCACGCTTTCGGTGTCGACGAGCTGGATCGCGTCGTAGCGCTGCAGCACCCGCACGTGGTAGGCGATCAGGTTCAGGCTCTGCTTTTCGCCCCGCTCGCCCAACCGCTGCATCAGGTCATGGGGGCTGCCGGGCCGTTCGTTCAGTAGGGCCAGGAGCTGCGCCCGCAGCGGGTGGGAGAAGACTTTCGCCAGTCGTTCCGGGAGCCGGGGAAGCCGGTGACCCACGCTCTCGCCGTCGCGATTCCTGCCATTGCCGCTCTCCGCCACCGGAAGTCCTCCAAATTGTCGAGGTTCTGTCTGAGCGGTCGAGAGTATTCGCACTTGGAGTTAAACGCAACCCATTACGGGAGTACTGGTCTAGTCGCTCAATTGACCGGTAAGCGCTGCTGACCAACCTTGCGTTGAAGCACAAGTTGTTCAACGCAGGGAAGGGGGTGAGCATCACGATGGTGATCAAGAAGACTGACCCGATCTGCCTGGTGAGCTCGGTCGTCAAGCAAGGCTGACCTAGAGCGATCCAGGGGAGCCGGTCCTCGAGTGGACCGGCTCCCTCGACTCGACTAGTTGTGCTTGGTGGTGTGAACGGGCAGCACCGAGGTCTTGACGCTGATCTGCATATGCATTCACCTCCCTCCCCATGAGAGGCCCGGCCCGTTGCCGGGCCTTGAGGCGAACGCTAGAGATTGGAATAGTGGAGTTAGGCTTTGGTAATGCAGACCGCAGCGCAGAAGCTCAAGGGTCTCGATGAGCTCGTCGTCTTCGTCGTTCAGCATCCGATCAGGGTCGACGCGCTGGCGATCCTCAACGAACGTGAGGCGAGCGCCACCGAAATCGCTCGCCAGATCGGCGAGGACCTGAAGAAGGTCGGCAACCATGTGAAGGCCCTTGCGACCCATGGCTGCATCGAGCTGGTCCGCACGGAGAAGAAGCGGGGAGCGTCCGAGCACTTCTACAAAGCTTCTTTGCGCCCCCACATCGGCGACGCCGAATGGGCGCAGCTCTCACCACAGGCCCGGCACGAGATCTCAGCGCTGGTCTTCCAGTCGATCGTCGCGGAAGTTCTCGCCTCGTTCAGGGCCGAGAAGTTCGACTCCCGGCTCGACCGCCATCTGAGCTGGCGGGCGATGAAGCTGGACGAGGAGGGGTGGGGTGAGCTGACGGAAGCGCTGGATGACTCCCTCGAGCGAATCGAAGGCATAGCCCTGCGGGCCGAGGAACGGCTGTGCGAGCGGGGCGAGAGCGGATTCCCCGCGATCGCTGCCGCGGTCGGGTTCGAACGGGCCCTTCCGGGCCGCGCCCGCGGGCCACGACTTTTCCTGCCGACCTGACCATCCACGGCAACTGACGCCAAAAACTGGGCTTGGCGGCGTCGGCCTCCACCAATACAACTTCATCAGGGTAATTACTGCCCCAGGAGCGTCCGGAACAGCCAGAAAGACCAGGGGAGATCGGGATGGAGAAGGGGGGACGACCACGGCGACGCAAAGCCGTGGCGGCCAGGAAGCGCAAGCCCGACGATCCGCAGGCGATCAACAACGCCTTCGTCGCCGCCCTCAACCATCCGACCCGCCGCACCCTCCTCAAGCTTTTTCTCAAAACCGAAGCGGCGCTTTCCCCGAAGGAGTTGGCTGAGCTGACCGGGGGCAAGCTGCCGACGATCAGCTACCACGTGCGGGTGCTCGTGGATAAGAACGCGATTGAGCTGACGGAAGAGGAACCGGTGCGGGGGAGCGTTGCTCACTTCTACCGGCCGACGGCGCTGACGAAGAGCACCCCCTGGGTGCTGCAGAGTCTCGACCTCGAGTCGCCGAAATCCTGAGGCCAGGGCGCTGACGCCGGCTAGGCCTTGGCGCGCAGCTCGTCGGCGAGGGTGGTGAGCTTGCCGACGCTCGTATCGAGCGCGCCGGCGAGGCGCAGGAGGGTCGTGTAGCTGGGGTTCCTCACCCCGCGCTCGATGCCGCCGACCTGGGTGAGGTCGGTGCCGGCGCCTTCGGCCAGCTGCTCCTGGCTGAGGCCAACCTCGCCGCGGAGGGTACGGACGGCCTCGCCGAGAGCGGCGTGCTCGGGTGACCGGGGCTCTTTGCGACGACGGGGCGGCACAGCGCCTCGCAGCCTCTCGGTTAAAGAACCTCAGGGTTAGAGCATTAATGCTTTAACAGGTTCAACCGGCAGAATTGGCTAAAACAGTCGTCTTCCGGTACTCCTGCGCACAGCGCAGATGGTGGAAGGGGGCGTGCAGTCGCGAGCGCAGCTGCTCGGCCGCCGCCTCACCCTCGGCGTCGAGGCCGGTGACGAGAAAGACCTCGGTCGCCGGATAGGTCCGCAGCTGGTCGGCGATCGTCTGGACGATGTCCTCGTCGCCAATCTTGGCGCTGGCGGCGACGCCGGCGCGAGCCAGCGAGGCAAGGGAGAGGACGAGGCTGCGCTGGGCGCGGTCGCGGCCGGGCCCGACGTCGCAGGCCCAGCGGTCGAGGAAGCGGTTGTGGGCGGGGGCGACGACGCGCACCTCCGGCTCGGGTTCGGCGGGATCGAGCGGGGCGGAGGCGGCGGCGATCCGCTCGATCGCGGTCCCGTCCTCGAGCGGCTCGTCGACGACGACGAGCAGATGCTCCCGGTGGTCGCCCGCTGGCGGCGGCACGATCGGGTGCAGCGGCGGGTTGCGGACCGCCAGCACGACGATGATGCCGGCGACGATCGAGCCCTCGGCCATCCCCATCCCGGGCCCGCCGACGTAGAAGGCGGCGACGATCGAGACGCAGATCCCGGCCACGATCAGGGGCAGCTTCCATGCGGCTAGTCCCTGATCGCTCATGGGGTTCACGTTAGAGACTCGCGCGCTGGAGTCAATCCCCCTCCTGGGTGACGAGGTCCCGCAGGCTGGCGAAGTCTTCGGCGCAGGCGGGGCAGCCGTCGAGGTGGGCGCGCATGCCGGGGACCCGCGCGTCGGCGGGGTCGCCGGCGACGGACAGCTCGACGTAGCGGTCGAGCTCCTCGAAGCACTGCTCGCAGGTCAGCTCCGGCTCGCCGGGGCCGAGGACCCGGCCGAGGACGTCTGGCTTCATGCCTCCTCCTCTCCGCCCGTTCCTACCCGCAAGCCGCGCGAGGCGAGCGCGGCGCGCAGGTTGCGGCGGGCGTCGTGCAGGTTCTTATAGAGAGCGCCGCGGGTCGAGCCGAGGCGCTCGGCGAGGACGTCGATCGGGACGCCGTTGAGGGCGACCGCGACCAGGACCTCGCGCTGGCGCTCGCCAAGCCGCTCGATCTCCTCGCGCAGGGCGGCAAAAAGCTCGGCGTCCTCGGCGCCGCGACCGGCAGGGGCACCCGCGTCGGCGAGCGCGCTCCAGGCCTCGTCCTCGAGCGGGATCTCGCGCCCCTGCCAGGCGCGCTTGCGCACCTTCACCGCCGCCTCCAGGAGGGCGAACTTGTAGGCCCAGGTGGTGAAGCGGCTCTCGCCGCGGAACTCGTCGAGCTTGCGCAGGATCGCCATCAGCGCGTCGTCGGCAGCCTGCTGGGCGAGGTCCTCCTGGTCGCCGCCACGCAGGTGCGGCAGCTGGGCGCCGCGCCGGCCGATCTCAAAGCGCGCCGCCTTCAGCAGCAGGGCGTGCAGCTCGGCGACGGCGGCCTGTCCCTCGGCGCCCTCGGCGCGCAGCCGGTCGACCCAGGAGATCTCTGGAGGAGCGGTCATCAACGCGGTCGCCATGAATTGTTAGCGATGCCGCGCTTCAGGTTCTTACCTCCATCGCGTGGTTCCAAATGCACCTATCTCGTGCAAAAGGAACCACGGCTTGAACGCGCCGAGGTAAGACGGGGCTGGTTGGCGACGCAGACGGGACACAGATCAACTCCGACTTGACCAAGGAGGTCCCGATGTCAACCACCGCAACCCTTGACCCGCGCCACGCGGCTCCGGCCGCGACTGCCGGCGAACGCCTCAAGAGCGATCCCGCCTACCAGGCGTTCACGCTACTTCGCATCGCCTTCACCGTCGCGCCGATCCTCTTCGGCCTCGACAAGTTCTTCAACGTGATGGTCGATTGGGAGCAGTACCTGGCGCCCTGGATCAACGACATCATTCCCGGCAGCGCCTCGACCGCGATGCACCTGGTCGGCATCGTCGAGATCGCCGCCGGCATCCTCGTCTTCGTCAAGCCGCGGATCGGCGCCTACGTCGTCGCCGCCTGGCTGGCGGGGATCATCCTCGACCTCCTCACTTACTCCGGCTACTACGACATTGCCCTGCGGGATTTCGGCCTGCTGATCGGGGCGCTGGCGCTGGGACGGCTGGCCGGCGTCTATGACAGGAGTTGGCCAGCTAGCCAGTCGTGATACACAGTAGGCATGGGCAGGCGGCGCGGGCGGACGATTGAGAAGGCTGGGCTGATCGGCGGCGCCGTCTCGCTTGGCGTCGCCGGCTCCGCCGCCGCCGTCCTCTGGCACCGGTTGATGCGCCGGCCGCTGCCGCAGGTGAAGGGGACGATCGAAGTCGCGGGCCTGCACGGGCCGGTCAAGGTCCGGCGCGACCGCTGGAGCGTCCCGCACATCGAGTCAGACGTGCGGGAGGACCTCTTCTTCGCCCAGGGTTACTGCCACGCGCAGGAACGGCTCTGGCAGATGGACTTCTACCGGCGCGTGGTCGCCGGCCGGGTGGCGGAGATGGCCGGCGAGGAGGGGCTACCGGTCGACCGCCTGATGCGGACCCTGCAGATCCGGCGGATCGCCCAGCGCGAGGCGACCGAGCTCGACCCCGAGCTGCGGGCGCGGCTGGAGCGCTTCTGCGCCGGCGTCAACCAGGCCGCCGCCGACGCCCGGGCGCTGCCCTTCGAGATGCAGGTGCTGCGGCTGGGCTGGGAGCCGTGGACGCCGGTCGACATCCTCAGCCTCGGCAAGCTGCTCGCCTTCGGGCTCTCGACCAACTGGGAGCGGGAGCTGCTGCGCTCCGACATGGTCCGCGAGCTCGGGCCCGAGCTGGCGGCGCGGCTCGACCCGGTTTATCCCGCCGACAACCCGGTCGTCGACCAGACGGCGTTCAGCGGCGAAGGGCTGCCGCTGGTCGAGCAGATTGACGCCGTCCGCCGCTCGATCGGCCTTGCCACCGAGGCCTCGGGCTCGAACAACTGGGCGGTCACGGGGGAGCGCTCGGCCACCGGCACGCCGCTGATCGCCGGCGACCCGCACCTGCCGCCGAGCATGCCGGGGATCTGGTTCGAGGTCGAGCTGCGCCACGACGGCCGCTTCGTCCGCGGCGCCTCGATGCCGGGGATGCCGGGCATCTACATGGGCCAGAACAACGACGTCGCCTGGACGATCACCAACGTGATGGCTGACATCCAGGACCTCTTCGTCGAGCGGATCGAGGGCGAGAACTACCTCTTCGAAGACGAGTGGCGGCCGCTGCAGGTCGAGCGCGAGGAGATCATCGTCAAAGGCGGCGAGCCGGTCGAGCTCGAGGTCCGCAGCACCCACCACGGCCCGATCGTCAACGCCGCGCTCGGCGCCGACGAGGGCGAGCCGCTGGCGCTCGCCTGGCAGACCCTCGCCGAACCGACGGCCTTCCCCGGCATCTTCGAGCTGCTCGAGATCGACTCCGGCCCGGAGCTGGTGGCGAAGCTGGAGGGCCACACCTCGCCCGCCTCGAACATGATCTGGGCCGACCGCAGCGGCTCGATCGGCTACAAGCTGATCGGCCGCCTGCCGATGCGCCGCGGCGGCTCCCCCGACCTGCCGAAGCCCGGCTGGACCGGCGAGTTCGAGTGGGAGGGGACGGTGCCTTACGAGGAGCTGCCGGAGGTGGTCGATCCCGAGAGCGGCTACCTGGTCACCGCCAACAACCGGATCGTCGGCGACGAGTACCCGCACCACATCACCAGCGAATGGCTCGACGGCTACCGCGCCAAGCGGATCGAGGAACTGCTCGAGGCGCGCGAGAAGCACGACCACGACAGCTTCGAGGCGATCCAGACCGACAACTACTCGATCCCCGGGGTCGAGGCGGCGAGTCGCCTCTGCCGCCTGCACCCGCAGGGGCAGCGCGAGCGCAGCGCGATCGAGCGGCTGCGCAGCTGGGACGGCCGGCTCGACCGCGAGACGATCGCCGGGACGATCTACCAGGCCTTCCTGCTGCGGCTGGGGCGCGAAGTGGCACGGGTGGCGATCGGCGATCGCGACCTCTGCGAGCGCTGGCTCGATCGCAACGACAACGGCTTCACCGCCCACAGCACTTCGCCCTGGCGCTGGCACTCGCACCTGATGTCGCTGTGGGAGGAGGAAGACCCGCGGCTGATCGGCCGCCCCTGGGAGGACCTGGTGCTGGAGGCGCTGGCGGGGGCGCTCGACGATCTTGAGGAGCGCTTCGGCCCCGACCCCGACGGCTGGCGCTGGGGCCGCGTCCACGAGATGAAGTTCCCGCACGCGCTCGGCGACGCCAACCCGCTCTTCGACCGTCTGCTCAACCGCCGCCTCCGCGCCGGCGGCGCCCAGGAGACGGTCAGCCAGATCGCCTACGACCCCAACGACCCCTACAACGCCGTCTGGGCGCCGAGCTGGCGGATGATCGCCGACCCAGCCGACCCCGACAGCTCCCGCTGGCAGATGTTCACCGGCCAATCCGGCCACCCCGCCAGCCCCCACTACGACGACCTCCAGCCCGACTGGCTGGAAGGCCGCACGCAGCCGATGCGGGGCGAGGGGCCCTGGTCAGAGCTGGAGCTGGTGCCGCCGGTTTGATTTTTGCGGTGTTGCACGGTGCTACACTGGCGCCGTGCCGACGACCAGACCGCGACACATGATCACCGAAACCGAGCCCGTTAAAGCGGCGCTTGAGGAATTGCGCCGCCTGCAGGGGGGAGAAAAGATCGAGTTCGCCGACTTAGTCATCCGTGGAGCCGAAGACAAGATCCGCGAGCTCAGGGCCGAGAGTGAGCCGGCCCGCCAGGCCCGGGAAGACATCGCCGAGTGGATTCGCAGCGGCAATGGACCGGAGATCGACCTTGCGGCGGCGGAAGAGGTCAAGCACTTGGGCCTGGTCGCCAACTACGACGAGTAGGTTGCTGCTGCTGGACAACTCCGCCTGGTCCCGCCTCTTGGTCGGAGGCCTGCCTGAGGACCGCCAGGAGCTCGTCCTCAGCTGGATCGAGGAAGAGCGGTTGGCGGTCTGCCTCCCATTCCTGCTCGAGGCGGGTTACTCGGCTCGTTCTGCGCCCGACCACGGGAAGTTGATGCGCCGTCTCGAGCAACTGCCACGCCTCCCTGTTGACGATGCGGTGGAGCGGGTCGCCCTTGATGCCCAGCGCGAGCTGGCAACGGTCGGCCATCACCGGCTCGCCCCGACGGACTTGGTCATCGCCGCCTGCGCCCACCTGGTCGGCGGCGGGGTGCTGCACTACGACCGCGACTACGACCTGATCTCCGCACACACGCGCCTCACTTTCGAGAGCGTGTGGCTGGCCGAGGCCGGAACGCTGTGAGCCGCGACTTCGGGGCGGTTGCGGGGTTTGGGAGCGGAGTGCGACGCGTTGCCCGATTCCTCTCCTTCTGCCTAGTCCTCCTGGCGCTGACGCCCGCGGCGGCGCAGGCGTTGCCGCGTGGGTTCTTTGGAATCGTGCCGCAGACTTCGATCGGCAAGCGGGACGTCGCGCGGATGCGGAGCGGCGGCGTCGACACGATCCGGACGATGGTCTCCTGGGCCTCGATCCAGCCGAACCCGACCAGCGGCTACGACTGGGGCGGCCTCGATCAGCAGGTCGCGCTTGCCGCCGAAGACCACCTCGAAATCCTTCCCTTCCTCTTCGCGACCCCGCACTGGCTCGCCCATGACTTCCGGACGCTGCCGGTCGACAACCGCCGCCAGCGCCAAGCCTGGGCGGAATTCGTTGGCGCGGCGGTCGAACGCTACGGCTCGCGCGGGGAATTCTGGGCCGAACACGGGCCGTTCTCGAAGCGGCCGCTGCCGAGGCTGCCGATCCGCGCCTGGCAGATCTGGAACGAGGAGAACTTCTTCTACTTCGCCAACCCGGTCTCGCCGACCCGCTACGCGCGCCTGCTGGCGATCACTCACAAGGCGATGCACCGCGCCGACCCGCGCGCCGACCTCGTCCTCGGCGGTCTCTTCGGCGACCCCGGGCAGAACCCGCCGCGAGCCTACGACGCGGTCGACTTCCTCGACCGCCTCTACCGCGTCCGCGGGATCAAGGCCGACTTCGACGGGGTCGCCCTGCACCCCTACGCCGCCGACACCGGCGTCCTCGCCTCGCTGGTCGAGGGCGTACGGCGGACGATGGTCCGCCACGGCGACCGCCGCGCTGGCCTCTACCTGACCGAGCTCGGCTGGGGCTCCCAGGACGATCCCCAGGTCGTTTCCTTCGAGGTCGGCCTCCACGGCCAGGCGCGGGAACTGCGGCGCGCCTATCGCTACCTCCTCGCCCGCCGCCACCGCCTCAACCTCAAGCAGATCGACTGGTTCACCTGGAAAGACCTCAACGGCACCTGTAGCTTCTGCGATTCGACCGGCCTCTTCCGCCGCGGCGGCGCCTTCCGGCCGAAGCCGGCCTGGCACGCCTTCGTCAGCTTCGCCCGCTGAATCAGGCAGGCGTAGCGACGCTGCGCACCAGCTCGACGATCTCCGGCGCCGCCTTCTCCGGTGAGCCGGAGTCGAAGGGCGGGTCGGGGTCGTACTCGATCCCGAGCTGAACCGCCTGCGCAACCTCGGGGCCGAGCTCGCGGGCAACCAGGTGCAGGGCCATGTCGATCCCGGCGGTGACGCCGGCCGCGGTGACGATCTTGCCGTCCTCGACAAAGCGGCCGCCGACCGGCTCGGCACCGTACTCGCGCAGGGCGTCGAGGACGATCCAGTTGGTGGTCGCGCGACGCCCCTGCAGCAGGCCGGCGGCGCCGAGCAGGAGGGAGCCGGTGCAGACCGAGGTCGTCCATTTGGTCGCGCGGTCGACGTCGCGTAGCCACTCGAGCAGCTCCTCGTCGCGGAGGAGGGGCCGGTTGCCGGCGCCGCCCGGGACCAGAACCAGGTCGGGGGCGGTGACCTCCGCCAGGGCGCGGTCGGCGACGAGGCCGAGGGTGTCGCTCTCGTCGCGCACCGGCCCGCGCTCCTTGGCAACGGTGCGGACGGTCCAGCCGGGGACGTTGCGCATGACTTCGTAAGGGCCGACGGCGTCGAGCGGGGCGAGGCCGTCATAGAGCAGCAGTGCGATTTCCATGAGGTGATCTTGGCGGCTGCGCTGTCATTCCACCAGAGGCAGGAATGACAATGTTCGCTAGATTTCTGCCATGCGCCATCGAGTGGCAATCCTCTGCTTCGACGGGCTGGTCGCCTTTGACCTGACCGCGCCCGCCCAGGCCTTTCAGCTGGCAGCGAAGTCTTCAGGCGCGCCGCTCTACGAGCTTTTCACCTGCTCCCCAGACGGCGAGGCGGTGCAGACGACGAGCGGGTTCTCGGTCGCGCCGGATAGCGACCTCGAGGCGCTGCGGCGGGCGGACACTGTCGTCGTCCCGGGCTACGCCGCGCTCCTCGAAGCGCCGCCGGCGAAAGCGCTCGATGCTCTGCGGGCCGCGTCGGAGCGTGGGGCGCGCCTGCTGTCCGTCTGCACCGGCGCCTTCGGTCTCGCCCACGCCGGCGTCCTCGACGGACGGCGGGCAACCACCCATTGGGCCTGGGCGGGGGAGCTCTCCCGCCGCTTCCCGGCCGTCGCCGTCGATCCCGACGTGCTCTTCGTCGACGACGGCGACATCCTCACCTCGGCTGGGCTCAGCGCCGGCATCGATCTCAGCCTGCACGTGATCCGGCGCGACTTCGGGGCCGAGGTTGGCGAGCGGGTCGCCCGCCACATGGTCGCCGCCCCACACCGTGAGGGGGGCCAGGCGCAGTTCTTCAAACCCGAGCTGCCCGCCGCATCGGGTTCGTTGGAGCCGACCCGCCGCTGGGCGCTGGAGCGCCTCGCCGAGCCGCTCGACGTCGCGGCGATGGCCCGCCACGCAGGCGTCAGCCCGCGCACCTTCGCCCGCCGCTTCCGCGCCGAGACCGGGACGACGCCGCTGCAGTGGCTGCTCGCCCAACGGGTGCTGGAGGCGCGGCGGTTGCTCGAGGCGACCGACCTGCCGGTCGATGCGGTCGCCTGGCGGGTCGGCTTCGGCACCGCCGCCTCGCTCCGCGACCACTTCCGGCGTGCCACCGCAACCACCCCGACCGCCTACCGCCGCTCCTTCCAGCCCGCTTAGGCCTACGCCACACGACTGGTCACTTGAACACAGGATGGTGTGCCTAAATGACCAGACGGCCGTAGAGTGGGGCCGGTGAGCCGGCGCGACCAGATCAAGCTCAGCGAGGAGGAGCTGCGGGAGCTGCTGGGGGAGGAGCGGATTGCCGTTGTCTCCAGCCTCGGGCTGCGGGGGTGGCCGCACTCGATGCCGCTCTGGTTCGTGCCCCGGGAGGAGACGATCTGGATCTGGACTTACGCGAAGTCGCAGAAGGTGCGCAACCTCGAACGCGATCCGCGGGCGACGGTGTTGGTCGAGGCCGGCCGCTCCTACGAGGAGCTGCGGGGCGTGATGATCGAATCCGAGGCGGTGATCCACCGCGACTTCGAGACCGTGCTCGGGTTCGCCGAAGAGCTGACGGTCCGCTACGCGGAGGGGATCTCCACGATCGAGGGCGACGCCAAAGCGGCGCTGGAAGCGCAGGCGCCGAAAAGGGTGGCGATCAGCTTCCCGGCCCTGCGGACCGCGACCTGGGACCACCGCAAGCTCGGCGGCACCTACTAGCGACGCTCTTTAACGGTGCCGGTGGCGGCGGACCGGCTTGATCGTCACCTTGCGGGAGATCGCCGAGAGGTACTTGTCATCCGCCCGAACCGTGGTGCGGAAGCTGGAGCGGCGGTCGATCCGCGGGCGGAAGCGGACCGAGCAGACGCGGTCGAGATAGCGGGTGCCGAGCCTCTGGCGCCCGCGCCAGAGCGTCACCGGGTCGCCGCGGCGGCCCTCGCAGGGACTGACCCATGAGGTGATAAGCCCGCGGCGGTGCCGGCGGACCTTGCGGCTGACCGCGCGGATCGCGATGTAGGAGGGGGATAGCGACTGTTCGGCAGCGGGTTTGTAGATCGGGGTGACGGTGGGGCAAGTGGCGCCTCCCGTCCCCGCGAGTCGGTAGACGGACCCGCCGCCGGAAACGGCGTAAAGCCGCCCCGCCGCGTCTTCCCCAAACGAGTTGAGGTTGTCGACCGTCACCCCCTCCGAGCGATCGGTGGCGGCGGCATACCCGGGACAGAAGGAGCGGATCTGGCCCTCGCAGAGGTCGCCGTAGACGTAGCGCCCGTAGAGGTTCCCGAGGCTTGAGTTCCTGGCGACGTAGCCGCCGATGATCGCGCAGCCGAAGGCGCTCCCGTCGCCGGGGCTCGTGTGGGGGTAGTCGAAGACTGGCGCGACGTACCCACCGACGGGCGGGGATGCGCACTGGGTATCGGTCGCCGGCCCGACCAAACTCCCCTCCATACAGTTCCAGCCGTAGTTGGCGCCCTGGCCCAGCAATGGCGCGGCGGCGAAATCCACCTCCTCGCGCTTCCCCTGGCCGACGTCGCCAATCCAGAGGTCGCCGGTCGCTCGATCGAAGGAAAAACGGAAGGGATTGCGGAGGCCGAGGCTCCAGACTTCCGGTTCCTTCAGGGGCCCCGGCGACGGCAGCCGCAGCAGCTTCCCGAGGTAACTCTCCGGATCCTGGGCGTTGTGCAGCTGGTCGTTTTCTCCGCCGCCGTCACCGGTCGCGAAGAAGAGAGCGCCTTCGGGACCGAACTGCAGCTGGCCCCCGTCGTGGTTGCTCCTCTGTTCGTGTGGGATCGGCGGAATCACGTCGCGCAGGCTCGAGAGCGGAGCGCTGCCACCGCTTGCAGTCATTTCGGCAATGTGGATCTCACCGGGTTCCCCTTCTTCACCGGTGTAGTAGAGAAAGAAGCGGCCGCTGATGTCGAAGTCGGGCGCTAGGGCGATCGAGAGCAGCCCGCGCTCCCCTTCGCAGCAGGAAACTTTCGAGCTGATATCGGCGAACGGTTTCACTTCGCCGTTATGCAGCTGCAGGATGCTTCCCTGTCGCTCGACGACGAAGAGGTTTTCGGCGTTGCCGGGGTCGGAGGTGACGTAGATCGGTTCTTCGAACCCGGAGCCGATCGACTGCAGGGTCAGGGCCTGGGCGCTGGTCGCCCAGAGCATCGCTGCCAGCAGCATCGCCGGTAAGAGTTTTCCCGCTGCCCGAAACACGAGGACAAAGTAGCTAACCCGTCCCCCGCCACCGAGTAGCGGTCGCGGCTCAGCCGGCGCGCAGGGTTCGGCACTGCAGCGGACCGATGGCCGAGCCGAGCACCGCGACGGCGGCGGCGTAGCCGGGGTCGGCCTCGATCGAGGCGATCGCGACCGCGGCGGGTGGGGCGGGGGACCCGAGGCCGGTCCCCAGGCACTTCGAGCGCGCCTCGTGGCGGACCCAGGCCGCGTAGAAGGCGTCTAGCCGCTGGTCGGGATCGGCAGCTCGCACGGCTGCGGCCTCCTCGGCGGGGAGCCCCCGCTCCGCCAGGCCGACCAGGTCCTCGCGCGGCTCGACTATCTCGACGTCGATCCCGACCGGGCGGCGTTCAGTCACGGCGACCAGCGCCAGGCCGGCGGAATGGGAGAGGTTGAACTGGAGCCTCTCGGCCCCGCTCGTCAGGCGCGGCTTGCCCCGTCCGTCCGTCTCCAGCTCGATCGCCGCCGCCGGTTGGTCGAGGTACCGAGCCAGCGTCCGGCGCAGGGCCCAACGGGCGGCGACCCATCGGCGAGCCGGCTCCCTGCGCAGAAAACTCTCAGCCCGCTGCCGATCCGCCGCCGGCAGCTCCTCCGCCCCCGGCCAGCCGGCTTCGTCGAGCGCCGCGCGCCAGATGTGGACTCCCTCGATCACCCGATCCCAATTGATAGCGTCGCACCCCTTGACTCGCCTCCTGATCACCGGCGGCGCGGGGTTCGTCGGTTCCAACCTCGCCGTCTCGCTCGCCTCCCGGCATCCCGAGTGGGAGGTCCTGGTGCTGGACAACCTCTACCGCAAGGGCTCGGAACTGAACCTGCCGCGGCTGGAGGAGGCCGGCGTCCAGTTCGTCAAAGGCGACGTCCGCGAGCCGGAGGACCTGCAGGCGCTGCCGGAGCTGACGGCGCTGATCGAGTGCTCGGCCGAGCCCTCGGTGATGAGCGGCATCGACGGCGACACCGGCTACCTCGTCCACACCAACCTGACCGGCGCTTATAACTGCCTCGAGCTGGCCCGCCGCGACGGCGCCTTCATGGTCTTCCTCTCGACCAGCCGCGTCTACCCGGTGGCGCCGCAGGTGGAGCTGAACCTGGAGGAGACCGAGACCCGTTTCGAGATCGCGCCTGAGCAGGCGGTGCGCGGGGTGGGGCCGAAGGGGATCTCCGAGGAGTTTCCGCTGGAGGGCGCGCGCACCCTCTATGGCGCCACCAAGCTCGCCGCCGAGATGCTGATTGAGGAGTACCGCGAGGCGCTCGGGGTGCCGGCGGTGATCGACCGCTGCGGGGTGATCGCCGGGCCATGGCAGATGGGCAAGGTCGACCAGGGGGTATTCACCCACTGGATGCTCGCCCACCGCTTCGGAAACCCGCTCAGCTACATCGGGTTCGGGGGGCATGGCAAGCAGGTGCGGGATCTCCTCCACGTCGAGGACCTGGTCGACCTGGTCGAGCGCCAGCTGCTCGACCCCGAGAGCTGGGACGGGCGCACGGTGAACGTTGGCGGGGGCCGCGAGTGCAGCCTCTCGCTGCGCGAGACGACCGAGATCTGTCAGCGGCTGAGCGGCAACGAGGTGGCGATGACGCCGGTGGAGGAGACGCGTCAGGGGGACGTCCCGATATACCTATCCGACTGCACGAGACTCTTCGGCCTGGACGAGTGGCGGCCGCGGCGGAGCGCCGAACAGGTGCTGGTCGACATCAACGAGTGGATCGCCGCCGACGAGGAGCGCATCGCCCAGGCGCTTGGAATCAGCACGTAATCAATGGCCATCAAGAGAAGGAGCAACTGAACGCATGCCGGTCGCGATCATCACTGGTGCCGGGGGCCTGATCGGCTCCGAGGCAGTGGACCATTTCGTCAGCGAGGGCTTCGACGTAATCGGGATCGAGAACGACATGCGGGCGCGCTTCTTCGGCCCCGAGTCTTCGACCTCGCACGTCACCCAGCGCTTGGTCGAGGCCTACCCCTCGCAGTTCCGCTGGGAGAACGCCGACATCCGCGATGCCGGCGAGATCGACCGTATCTTCCGCGAGCAGGCCGGCAAGATCGAGCTGGTCGTCCACACCGCCGCCCAGCCCTCGCACGACTGGGCCGCGAGTGAGCCGCAGACCGACTTCGGGGTCAACGCCAACGGCACCCTGAACATGCTCGAGGCGGCGCGGGCCCACTGCCCCGACGCGCCCTTCGTCCACTGCTCGACCAACAAGGTCTATGGCGATACGCCGAACCGGCTGCCGCTGCAGAGCCTGGAGAAACGGCTCGAGCTGCCGGAGGACCACCCCTACTACAAGGGGATCGACACGAGCATGTCAATCGACTCCTCGACCCACTCGCTGTTCGGCGTCTCCAAGGCGGCGGCCGACCTCCTGGTCCAGGAGTACGGCCGCTACTTCGACATGCCGACCGTGGCCTTCCGCGGCGGCTGCCTGACCGGGCCACAGCACGCCGGCGCCAAGCTGCACGGCTTCCTCGCCTACCTGATGAAGTGCGTCGTCACCGGCACGCCCTACACCGTCTTCGGCTACGAAGGCAAACAGGTCCGCGACAACATCCACAGCGCCGACCTCATTGCCGCCTTCGACACCTTCCGCAAGGCGCCGCGCGCCGCCGCTGTCTACAACATCGGCGGCGGCCGCTTCTCCAACTGCTCGATGCTGGAGGCGATCGATGCCTGCGAGCGGATTGCCGGGCGCGAGCTGCAGTGGGAGATGGGCGAGGAGCCGCGGATCGGCGACCACCGCTGGTGGATCTCCGACCTGGCCCCGTTCGAAGCCGACTACCCCGACTTCAAGCTCCGCTACGGCATCGACGAGATCCTGCAGGAGATGTACGAGCAGAACCTCGAGCGCTGGACCGCCGCCCCGGCCTGAGGTGGGTCAGATGGCGGAGGCGATGAAGCTCTCAATAGTGATGCCGGCCCAGAACGAGGAGGGTTCGGTCGGGAAGACGGTGGAAGGCGTGGTCGCCGTGCTCGAGCGCGAGGGGATCGACTACGAGGTCGTCGTCGTCAACGACGATTCCGAAGACTCGACCGAAGCGGTGGTCGCGGCGATGGGGGAGCAGAACCCGCGGATCAGGGTCCACCGCTCCCACAACGAACGCGGCTTCGGCAACGCGATTCGCGCCGGACTCGACGTCTTCACCGGCGACGCCGTGGTGATCGTGATGGCCGATGCCTCCGACAACCCCGAGGACCTCATCCACTACTACCGCGTGCTCGAGCAGGGCTACGACTGCGCCTTCGGCTCCCGCTTCGTCCCCGGTGCCCACGTTTACGACTACCCGCGCGTCAAGTACATCGTCAACCGGCTCGCCAACCAGTTCATCCGCATCCTCTTCCGCCATCGCTACAACGACACCACCAACGCCTTCAAGGCCTACCGGCGCGAGGTCATCGAGACGATCCAGCCGTTGCTCTCCAAGCACTTCAACCTCACCGTGGAGATGCCGCTGAAGGCGATCGTCCGCGGTCACACCTACGCCGTCGTCCCAACCAACTGGACCAACCGCACCAGCGGCGTCGCCAAGCTGGCGATGAAAGAGATGGGCAGCCGCTACCTCTTCATCGTCCTCTACGTCTGGCTCGAGATGACGCTGAGCCGCGGGGACTACCGGGCGCAACAGCGCTAGCGACACAGCTGTCAGATGCCGCGATAGCGTCGGCGGCCATGGTGTGGCTTGCGCTCCCCTCGAATCGACTGCCCGTCGCGGTCGTCGAGCCGACACATGCTCGGACAAAACATTACACTTCCTCCTAAACATGAGAGGAGGAGCAGGTGGAGGACTGGAGATACGAAAATTTGAGGAATCAAATAGGCCGGGTCGAAAAGGAGCTTCGGAAGGTCGAAGGTCGGGCATACGAGCTCGAGACTTGGAAGATGCGTCTGCCACTGCGGGTTACGTTCGGGATCTTGGTGCTGTACGACGTGGGAGTGTTTGCGTTTGCCATCGCGCGGGCGGTGGCACACTGAATGTGTGCCGGCTCCGTAGCGCGCCGGGTCGGGTTCGTCGGTTCGGTCTACAAGGCGCTGACGCCGATCAAGGCCGCGATGAGCCCGATCAGTGCGACGATGATCGCTACCGCGCTCTTTAACAAGAGCTGATGGAGGCCTTCAAAGCCCTCTTTCATCTCGCGGCGAACTTCTTTGAACTCGCGGTCCACGTGTGCGAAGCCCTCACGCATCTCAGCTTTCGTCTCCGCGATCTCGGCCTTCGTCTGCGCGATCGCGCGATCCGTCCTCTCGAAACCCTTGTCGACCTTCTCGTTGAGGTGGTCGAGGCGCTCGTCGGTCCACTTCTCTTTGGGCGTCATCACCGTCATGGATCCTAGCGTAACTCTTTAGCTGCAACAAAAGGCGCGCAGAAACAAAGAATTGCTGCGCCGCTTCGTGCCGAATCCGTGACTTCAGGGCAGCGCAGCGCGGAACGTCGGTGGTTTCGGTTTCGATAGCGTCAGCGCCGATGGCAGACCGGAGTGCCGGGACGCAGGCGGCCGGCGAGAGTCAGGCTTGGCTTGTGCTTCCCACGTTTAACGAGGCGGGGAATCTCGAGCCGCTGGTCCGCGACGCCGTGGCGAACCTGCCGTCGGGCTCGAAGGTGCTGATCGTCGACGACAACTCTCCCGACGGGACCGGCGAGATCGCCGACCGGCTGGCGGAGGAGCTGCCGGTCGAGGTGCTTCATCGGAGCGGCAAGGAAGGCCTGGCGTCGGCCTACATCGCCGGCTTCAAGTACGTGCTCGCGCGCGGTGCCGAGCTCGTCCTGCAGATGGACGCCGACTTTTCGCACGATCCCCGTGACCTCCGCCGGTTGGTCGAGGCGAGCGAGCGAGCCGACCTGGTGCTGGGCTCGCGCTACGTGCCCGGCGGTGCGGTTGAGGACTGGGGCCCGGTCAGGCGAGCGATCAGCCGCGGCGGCAGCACCTATGCGCGCCTCACCCTGGGGGTGGAGGTCAAGGACCTAACCGGCGGCTTCAAGTGCTTTCATCGCCGCGTCCTCGAGTCGATCGACCTCAACCGGATCTCCTCGCAGGGATACGCCTTCCAGGTGGAGACGACCTACCGGACGCTGCAGGCAGGTTTCCGCGTCCTCGAGATCCCGATCGTCTTCCGAGACCGCCGCGTCGGCAGCTCGAAGATGAGCAGAGCGATCGTCCTCGAGGCCGCCTGGCGCGTTCCCTTGCTGCGCATGCGGTAGTACCGCTAGCCACTAGAAGGCGTTGCTGCCGATCAGGGCGACGACGATCGCGATCGCTCCGCCGATCAGGATCTGACTCAGACGGTCGAACCGCGCATCCACCTTGTCGAAGCCTTCTTTCATCTCGCGCCGGAGATCCTTGATCTCGCCATCCGCACGACGGAAGCCTGCGTGCATCTCGGCTTTCGTCTCGCGACGGAGCTCCTTGATCTCGGCCTTCGTCTCCGCGATTGCGCGCTCAGTTCTCTCGAAGCCCTTGTCGACCTTCTTGTTGAGGTCGTCGAGCCGCTCATCGGTCCACTTCTCCCTGGGCATCGTCACCGCCATGGATCCTAGCGTAATGTTTTAGCTGTAACGAGTGGCGCGCAGAAACAAAGAATTCGCGCGCGGCTTCGTGCCGAATCCGTGACTCAGGCGGGAGGTGGGCCGGTCGGGACCGGCCCACCTGCCGCATCAGCCCGTCTTGGCGATCTTGATCGTCGGGACGATCTCGCCGGTGGCCTTGATGGTCATGGACTCACCTCCTTTGGATGTAGTCCATGACGATGACGGCGCTGGGCGACGGTAGAGCGCTAGATATTCATCAAGCAATCGCGAGCATTTGCGGCGCACCGTTAGGCTCCATCACTCGATGCGTTCAAGGAGATGAGATGCCAGCCTCGGCTAAAAGCCTGCCCCTGACCCACAAAAGGCTCCTCGCTTATGCCCACCCTCTGCGGGAGGAAATCTTCACGATCTTGACCACCCGCACCGCGAGCCCTGCGGAAATCACGCGTGAGTTGGGTTTAGGGCGAAGAGACCTTCCGAACGTCACCCACCATACGAAGTACCTGGTCGAGCTCGACTGCGCCGAACTTGTCGAGGAAAGGCAAATCTCCGGAAGCCTCCCGGAGAAGTTCTACAAAGCCACCGACAGGGCCCTTGTAGACACGGGGGAGTGGGAAGTCCTCCTACAGGAAAGCCTTGGACTGGCGGAGCATGTCCTCGGGCAGACTATGCAGGTGCAGCTTGACGATTTCACCCTGGCGACCAAGAAGAGGACGATCGGCGACGACGAGAACTTCCACATGTCGAGAACCCGCAGGGTTCTCGATTTTGAAGGCATGAAGGAAGGGATGGCCGTCTACGAGCGGTGTCGCCGTGAAATGGACGAGGTCGAGCGGAGGTCGGCCGAACGTCGGCATGAGGATGGGTCGGATGCTCTGCACGTTTCGGCCTGCCTCGGCCTCTTCGCTGTCCCGGCCCCCACTGGAGGAGTGTCCAGCGCTTAGCGTTTGACATGCATCTTTAGGGATGTGTATCTCAGGCGATGGCGTGAGCGATCGGCATGGTTACCAACAGGCACTCGGCACCGCGATAAAGGGCGAGCGAGAGCGAAAGAAGCTCAGCGAGGGCACGGTGGCTACCCGGAGCGGCCTGAGTGAGCAGTGGCTCTTAAAGGTTGAGGCTGGTAGGGGCAATCCCACCTGGGGACAGCTTCGGCGGCTTGCCGGCGCTATGGAGGTTCCTCTCCCGAAGCTGATGGAGAGGATCGAACGTTGCGAGGAAGAGCAAGGCGCAGCGCCAGCCTCGGGACAAGAGTCTGTGGGTGAAGGGGGGAAGCGGAAGTGCGCTGGGTCGAGCCGGCCCCGACCAAGACCCGAGGTCCAGCCGCAGGAGGCTCTGGCCAAAGCCCTGAGTCATCCGCTCCGCGCCGAAGCCCTCACCATCCTCGTTCAGCGCACTGCCAGCCCGAAGGAAATCGCCGATGAGCTCGACGAAACGCTCCCCAACGTGAGCTACCACGTTCGCGCCCTCGAGGACCTCGGTTTGATCGAACTGGTCGAAGAGGAAGCGATTCGCGGCTCGGTGGCTCACTTCTATAGAGCCGTGGACCAGGACAGTGCCAGTCCAGCCTGGAAGTGGACCCCGCTCCTGCTCGATGAGGACGGTTGGCGAAAGGTCACCGAGATCCAAGATTCAGCATTTGTGGCGATTCGCCAGGAGCAAGTCGCGGCACAGCGGCGCCTGAAGAGATCACGCCGAAAGAGGGTCAAAGCCATCTTCGGCCTGCTTCTCTTCAAGACTGCTCTGAACTAGAAGGCGCTGCTACCGATCAGGCCCGCGATGATCGCGATTGCCCCACCGATGAGAATCTGACTCAGACGGTCGAACCGGTCGTTCATCTTGTCGAACCCGGCGTACATCTCACGCCGGAGCTCCCGGACCTCGGCCTTCGTCTCCCGGATCTCGGCCTTCGTCTCCGCGATGGCGCGCTCCGTCCTCTCGAAGCCGTCGTCGACCTTCTGGTTGAGGTCGTCGAGCCGCTCATCGGTCCACTTCTCTCTGGGCGTCATCACCACCATGGATCCTAGCGTAATGTTTTAGCTGTAACGAGTGGCGCGCAGAAACAAAGAATTGGCGCGCGGCTTCGTGACGAATCTGTGCCTCAAGGTCCTTCCAGAAGACCAGCGACCGGTGTAAAAACCTCAAGTAATCGTAAGAGTGCTCAGGGGCGTGATAGCAATACGCCTTCGTACCCGGACGACGCCTAGTAGGTGCAGGGAGGCATTAGGCAACCGATGGATGACAGGGCACATTTTCCGCAATTGAGCGATCGTCTTCTCCGGCGTCGGACGGAGATGTGCGAGGCGGTCCTTTCGCAGGCGCATCAGGTGGCAGCCGTCCCCGTCGACGATGCCGTCTACATCGAGGGAATGCGATCCGCGGCCCTTGCAGCTGTGGATTACGGCAGAGACGTCTTCGAAAGACGAGACGGTCTACCACCCGTTCCTGCACCGCTCTTGGCCCAGGCGAGACTCGCGGCTGCCAGCGGGGTGAGCGTGGACAGCGTGATCCGACGATATGTCAGGGGCAACGCGACCTTCAGCGCTGCAACCATCGAGGCGGCATATGAGGCCGGCCTTTCCTCCGAGTCTGTCCAGCAAGCCATGAGTCTCCAGGCTGAAGCGTTCGATCAGCTGATTTTGGCGGTGAGCGATGAATATGCAAGGCAGATGGATCGCCGCTCGATCTCGAGAGAAAGCCGTCGGCTTGAGTTGATCGAATCGCTACTCGGGGGCGCACCTGTGAGCGGTCGGGACCTCGACTATGAGCTCGATCAGAACCATGTTGCTCTCATCACCTCGGCATCTCATCCCAAGGAGCTCCTTCTTGATCTTGGCCGTCAGATAGACCGCCAGGTTCTGGTCGCGCAACGCAGTGAGCATGAGATCTGGGCGTGGTTAGGGGGCAAGAAAGAACTGCAACAAGAGGACTTTGAGCGAGTCCTAGCGCGCTCCTGGCCCAAGGCGCTCCCATTGGCTATCGGAGAGGACTGCAGGGGTCGAGGCGGTTGGTGCCTTTCTCATCGTCAAGCGTTGAGGTCATGGCCCGCCGCCCTCCAGGGGCCTGCCGGAATCGTGCCTTATCGACAGGTAGCCCTGTCGTCGGCGATCCTCCGAGATGAGGATCTCGTCTCCTTCCTGCACCACTCTTACCTCTCGCCCCTGTTGGATGGGCAGAGAGGGAAAGTGTCTTCCCTTTGCGAAACCCTTCGCACGTACTTCAGCACGTGCGGCAATGTCTCCTCCACCGCAGCCGCCCTTTCTGTGAGTCGTCAGACGGTCACCAATCGCCTACGCGAGGTGGAGGAACGACTTGGGGTGCAAATCGCAAGCTGCCGGATAGAGCTTGAGTGCGCCTTGCGGCTAGAAGGCCAGCTCCCCACAAACTCTGAAGTTCAGCAGGCAGCGTGAGGCCCCCATTTTGAGTAAGGCCTATGCAATTCGTCATTACCGCCTTTGCATGTTGCGTATGGACAACAATCGAGGCCCGAGGAATGCTCAAGCCGGATGAGGAGTCGGATCCGGGAAGCATCGCCGGGGCAGCCGAGCCGTTGCCGGCTGGCGGCAACGCTTCCTCCGCTTGAACTTTGACCCGGGTACCGGCTGAATTAGAAGGAGGCACCATGCCTCAAGAAAGGAAACAATGACTGCCGTTCAGCTCAGGTCTAGGTGGCAAGCGGGAGTAATCGCAAGCCTATTAATGCTCGTGGGAATTGCAATTGCAATTCCGGCAACTGCAGCGGCCGATGTACACTGGGATCACTTTTGCTGGGGTGCAACTCTGACTGCAAAGAGTGGTCAGTCCACCACTGACGAATGTCATCAACCGTTCTCCGGAATCAGGCGCGCAGAAGCGTGGAGTCCGCAGCATTCCATCTGCCTTAAATTCGGCATTCAAAATCAGGAAAGATGCTCGAGTGGCCCCGGGATCCGTGTGCAGATAGACGCGATCGCGAACGAATGCTATGGGAACCCGGAATGCGCAGACCAGGTGTGGATATCCAACAACGCTCTGAGCTCGAGCACGGTCTACGGCAACGTCGAATGGGTATCTTCCAGCGGTGGATCTGGCGGTGGAGGATCTCCTCCTCCCCCTGCACCTGAACCCGAACCGGAACCGGAACTGCAGGGTTGCCCGAGGCAGACGATTTCCTCCGGATACTTTGCCAACTCCACCGGTTGGAGTGTGTGGAGCGGGCAGTACTCGCGGGACTTTGCCGACGTGAACGGTGACTGCCGCGATGATCTGGTGGGTTGGAACTCATCTACCGGCGATATCCAGGTCGGCCTGTCCGGGGGTTCCTACTTTGGGACTTCCACCGGTTGGGGCCTCTGGAGCGGCCAGTATTCCCGGAATTTTGCCGATGTCAACGGAGACGGCAAAGCGGACATCATTGGTCGGAACAGCCTCGGAAACGTCCAGGTTGGTCTTTCGACCGGTAGCTACTTCGCTAACTCCACGAGCTGGAGCTCATGGGGCAGCGTCTACTCCATGGCCCTGGCGGATGTGAACGGCGACGGCCGTGCCGACCTGGTAGGCCGTGACAGCAGCGGGAACGTTCAGGTCGGGCTATCGACCGGCAGCTCGTTTGCAGCATCAACCAGCTGGAGCTCATGGGGCAGCGTCTACTCCATGGCACTGGCGGATGTGAACGCCGACGGCCTCGCTGACCTGGTGGGCCGAAACTCGAGTGGCGACGTGCAGGTTGGTCTATCGGCAGCCACTTACTTCCGCCCATCTGTCGGGTGGAGTCTCTGGGGCAGTGCCTACTCGCTCCAGTTCGCCGATGGCAACGGCGACGGACGCGACGACATCGTCGGTTGGAATTCCTCTACGGGCGGTGTGCAACTGGGCCTGTCTACCTCCCGGTAGGCAGCGTTCAACCAGACTGGACGGGCCTCCGAGGGGGCTCGTCCAGTCCAATTCAGTCGCTGGCACACATCCTAAGTTCGACGCCTGAAAGTAGGCTGCGCCGGTGAAAACCGACGCGCTCCAGAAGCGGCTCGATCGTCCGCCGACCGCCCTCGAGATCCTCGTAGCCGGGGGTCTCCTCTTGCTGCTGGCGGCGGTTGTGTTCGGGCCGCATGTCTCTGGCTGGGGATTCTTCTCTGACGACTGGGGAGACTCGGCTGGTCGGTACTACCCGCCTGGAGGGGAGAGCTTCTCGAATGTCGTCGATTACTTCGCCAACACCTTCTCCTACCGGCCGGTGCTGGTTGTCTTTCAGCCCCTGAAGTACTTCGCCCTCGGCGACAGCATGCCGGCTCAGTTCGCCTGGACCGTGCTGCTGGGGGCGGCGATCTCGACGATGCTCTACGGAGTGCTGCGCACCCTGGGTGTCCCCTGGTTCCACGCCGGGATGATCGCGGCCCTGTCGCTGATCTACCCGTGGTTCGACTCGATCCGGCTTTGGGAGTCGGCGAATCCAGGGCCGCTATCAATCGCCCTGGCCTTGGGGGGATTCTGGGTGGCACTGGAGGGGCTGCGGCGGCGCTCTTGGCGCTGGCACTCGATCGCCCTGGTCCTATACCTGGTCTCCATCCTCGCCTACGAGCTGACCCTGCCCTTAATCCTCGCCGCCGGCCTCGTCTACACCCTGCGAGTGGGATGGCTGGAGGCGAGAGGCCGCTGGGTGGCTGACGTCTGCGTTGCGACTGCGGGCGGGCTGTGGATCGGGACCCACACGACGCGCACCGAGTCTGGCGGGCTTTCCGCTTACTTCGACCACGGCAAGGAAATCGTCGAAGGCGGAGGCACCCTCGTCGCCCGCACCTTCCTGCCGGTCGGCGAAAGCTCCCGCACCGGGCTGATGCTCACCGTGGTTGGGTTGCTGCTCGCGGCCGGGCTGGTGATTTACCTCTTGCGGCGCTCTTCCTTGGAGGGGCGTGAGGGTTGGGGACTGCGGCAGTGGCTGGTCTTGGCGCTGGGGGGTCTATGTGTGGCAGCGCTCGGCTGGGCAATTTTTATTCCCGCCGATCCCTATTACACGCCGGTCATCTTTGGCGTGACCAACCGCGTCAATGGCCTCGCCGGGTACGGCCTGGTGATACTGGCCTACGCGACGGTGGGGGTAGCCTTCAGCGCCTTCGCCGAGCTGGTGCCCCCCGGGCGGCGCTTCGTTGCCGCGGCGACGGTGACTGCGTCAGTGCTGCTCGGCGCCGCCTACCTGCACACGCTGGATCGCCACATCTCCCTATGGGAGAGCGCTTACGACACGCAGCGGCAGGGGATCGCGACGATGAAGGAACGCTATCCGGACCTACCGGAAGGCACGACCGTCTTCACCAGCGGCTTCCCCGCCTACGAGACGGTCGGGGTGCCGATCTTCGCGGCCGTCTGGGACATGAACGGGATGGTCAAGCTCGAATATGACGACGGCTCCCTCTCCGCCTACCCGATGCTGGAAGGCATGTCCGTCGCTTGCGAGCAAGAAGCTGCCGGTTTCAAAAGCCCTGGTGCACCCCCGGTCTTAGCCCCCTACGGCAAGGCCCGCTTCCTCGACCTCGGCAGCGGCGAAGTTGCCCTACCGAGATCAAGAACGCAATGCGAGGCGGTTGCTCCCCGCTTCGTCCCCGGGCCTATGTACCTGCAGTACGGCTATTAGCCGAGGCGCTCGCCCCTCGACGGTCAGATCGAACAGCTTTGAAGTAACCGTTGATGGTCTCGAACTGGCCCGGGGGTCCGCCGGCGCGGCCGAATTCCTTCTCGACGTCGAAGCCGACCGACTCGAGCATGCGTTGCATCTCGATAGGCCCTGGCACCCACCACCAGGTGTGGTCGCCGTAGTAGTCGTGGGGGACGAAGCGGGAGAATTCGGACAGGGTGGGGTCGGCGAGCATCATCGAGCCGAAGTAGAGGGTGCCGTTGGGGGCGGTCATCTCGTAGAGGCGCTCGAGCAGGAGGAGGGGGTCGATCTCGTGGTAGAGGACGCCGTGGCAGTGGACGAGCTCGAAGCGGCCGTCCTCCTCGGGGCTGAGCTTCTGCCAGCCGATCTGTCGCAGGTCGACGCCGGTGCGGTAGATCGACTCGAGGAACCGGGCCTGCTCGATGAAGCCGAAGGGCTCGCAGGCGAGGACGTAATCGGGGTTGCGGAGGCTGAACATGAAGGGGTCATAGCCGGCGTTAGAGCCGACGTCGAGCGCCCGCATCCCGGATAGGTCCGCCGGGACCTCGCGGGTGAGGTTCAGCCAGCGTAGATCATTGCGCCAGAGGCCGCCGACGATGAGGTCGTCGCCAAGCAGGAACGGGCCCTGCAGCCACGGGTCGAGTTCATCTGCGCGGGCGAGTAGCCGCTGCTTCTCCTCCTCGGAGAGGCGCTCCGGGAGCTCGGGTGAGAAGCGCGGCAGCTGGCTCAGGTCGATCTCGCCCACAGCTGACAGGTGGGAGCTGCCGAAGCGACGCTCGGCCGTTTCGCGCAAGGGCGCCAGGGAGTCGCTGCTCATCGGCCGCAGGATAAGCGACGGTTGGCTATAGGTCCTCGCCGCTCAGCGGACCAATCGCAGTCGGTGCCCTCGTTTACCGGGAAGCCAATGCCTCTGCGACGGGTTCCAACGCCCGGCGATGACTCTGTCGCTGAGGATCGGGTCCAGCATCTGGGCGGCACAGCGGTAACCTTTCCCGCAGATTTGCGGGCACGCCGACCTCTTCGGCAAGGCGCCGGAACGGCGCCTGCCAGTCGCGCGGGGGCAGAGGAAGGGCGGCTGGCGCCGTGTGGGTGTTGCGGATGCTGAAGATCGTCTCGATCTCTTGGTGCAGGGTGGAGGCTTCAAGAGTCGAAAGCTCCGCAATCAGAACAAGGTCGATGAGATCCTTGGTGCGCGTGCTGACACGCCGGCCCTCATACCTGCGCGTATAGGCATGGAGCTTTTCGGCCACCTGTAGCTCCAGCGGTATCGCCTCGACCTCGACGGGCTCGATGCCGGCAAAGCCGAGCAGATCGTCGGTACTCAGTGTCTCGATGGTCTCCACGGCGTCAGATCCGAGTCCAACGTCGAGCAGGAAGGTCTCGAAGGGGCGACCGGCAAGAGAGGCCGAGACGCGGAAACGGTGGCTACCGCCGAGCCGATCGTCGGGCCGCTCGGCCCGTTCGATCGCGAAGACGAAGAAGTCGCCCATGTCACATCTCGAAGCGCCGAGCAGGGTTTCGAGCAGCTCGTTCTCGCCGGCCCTCCACTCGATATCGACGTCTTTCGTGCTGCGCGCCCGCGACTGAAGGCGCAGGTCGAGTGCGAAGCCGCCCTTGAGCAGCCATCGACCTTTCGCAACCACTAGGAGTCGGGCGAGCAGCCGATCGAAGGCAACGCGCTTACGATCGCGGGCGAGTTGAGCGCCGTCACCCGCGGCCCGGTCTTTGAGCCGCTTCTCAAGTGCCATCCGGAACGCGCTTGCGTCTCGGAACTTCACGCCTTCGCCGCTCCGAGGCTGCGTTCGATGAATCTGTGTACCCGCTCGGAGCGGGTGGATGCCGCCTCAAGCATCCGTTTTGGCGTGGTGAGCCCCCGCCTCAGGGCCTGGCTGACGGCCAGCTCGATCTGCTCGGGCTGAGCGCCGGCTTCAAGAGCGTCAACGACTGACCGCTCCGTGTTCGTTACCGGCAGGCCGGCGATGATTTGAACTTCGGTGGCGCCAGCGGGTCTGCTGGTGGTGTGGAGTTGCACTCCCTGGCGCCGCCGCACACCGCGCTCGGCGCGCGGGACCGTGAAGTGGACTGCGACCGGGATCAGGTCGGAGAGCTCGTGCAGCTCAAGAGCACTTTCATGTGAAACAACAGCCTTGGCAGCGCGCAGCGGCAGCCACGCAGCCATCACATGCTCGAAGGGGCTCGAAGGGAAGTGGCGCATCCGAAACAGGCCGGGGCGGATGCGCTCGTAGCGGCCTCCAGGCCTGGCGTGATGGCTGAGAGTGCTCCGATCCATACCCGCCTCTATCGCCTCCTGGGCAGTGAAGTAGCCCCCCTGGGCCTCAGCCCGCCTATAGAGTCCATCATGATTGACGTCAGACATTTTGGGGATTTTATCAACTATATCTCTGACATCAACCTCCATCTCTGACATCAACCTTCATAGAGCCGGCTGGCTAATCGATCAGCGTGGGGGGTCACGGCTCTGGTGGGGGGCCGAAAGGTTTGCTACCAGCGGGAGAACTGTTATTATCCATTAAGCAAAACTTTGGAATCCATGTATGACTGAAGTGGGGCCGATGGTTTTTGAGTTTCCAGAACTGGGAGTCGAAGAGGAAGTTGCCCTCGAAAAGATCGACGGCCTGCGAAAGGAACTGCGCTACCACGTAGCGGAACCACGCCGATGGGTCGGCTCTGTCCGGCGCATGTTGGCTGCTCGGGCAATCCAGGGCTCCAACAGCATTGAGGGCTATCACGTCTCAGTCGAGGATGCGGTTGCTGCCATCGAGGACAACGATCCAGCGGAGGCTCGGACCGAGGATTGGCATGCGGTGATGGGCTACCGACGGGCGATGACCTATGTGCTGCAGCTCGCTGAGGACGAGCATTTCGAGCTCAGCGCACACCTGATTCGAAGCCTCCACTTCATGATGGCTGAGTACGACCTGGAAGCGAGCCCCGGCCTTTGGCGGCAGGGGCCGATCTGGATTCGAAATGACGCCTCGGGCGAGGTTGTGTACGAAGGACCGGACGCGGAGGCCGTGCCGGGGCTAGTCGACGAGTTGGTGGCGCAGCTCGCTTCAAATAATCGGGATCTCCCCCCGATCGTGCGCGGCGCGATGGCGCATCTGAACCTGGTCATGGTCCATCCCTTCCGGGACGGCAATGGCCGCATGTCCCGCTGCCTGCAGACTCTCATTCTGGCTCGGGACAGGATTCTGGCCCCGGCGTGGTGCAGCATCGAGGAGTACCTGGGCGCCAACACCCAGCGGTATTACGAGGTGCTGAGCCAGGTCGGCGGAGGCGCGTGGAACCCCCGGAACGATGCGCGTCCATGGGTCCGATTCTGCTTGGAAGCGCACTACATCCAGGCGATGAGCGTGCTCCGAAGAGTTCGCGAGTCGGAGCGCATGTGGAGCGACCTGGAAGCTTTGCTCGAGAGCCGAGGAGACCTTCCCGAGCGGTCAATCCAAGGGTTGTTCGACGCTACGCTCGGGCTCCGGGTTCGCAATGCCTCCTACCGCTCGGTGCTCAAACGCTTTGGTGCCGAGGAGGTCTCGCATCAAGTTGCGACCAGTGACCTCAGGTCGCTTGTCGAGGCGGGCCTGTTGATCCAGCACGGCAGGAAGCGGGGTACCTATTACGTAGCGGCCGAGCCCCTCAAAGAGATTCGCAGCCGCGCCCGCGAGCGTCGCCGGCCGCTTGACGCCAGTTCCCTTTTTCTCCCCGAGCCCACCCCGGTGGAGTGAGGGCCGGCGCATTCGCTGGAGGGCGGGCCGATCGCTCACGGTGGAGTCGAGCTCGCCGGCTCCCGCTCGGAACGGACCGCGCGCAGCGCCGCTCGGGACTCCGGCAGCTCGCTTCCCTCCCCGACCCAGCTCTCGACGTCGAAGCCGGAGACTTCGAGCATCCACCGCAGGGTGAGGCGCCCGGGGATCCAGCCGGCGGCGGGAACGAATCGGGCGAGGCGGGCGTGCTGCTGGTCGGTGAGGACCTCGGCTTCGATCAGGAGCGTCGCGCCAGGGGTGGCGAGGTGCCAGAGCTCGTTGAGGAAGGCCATGGGCGCCTGGGTGGCATTGATGACGTCTCGGCAGAGGACGAAGTCGAACGCCCCCTCGGCTGGCAGATCCTGCGGCGAGGAAACCGCAAGCAGACGGCTCTCCTCCAGGTCCTTGGGCAGCTCGCCTTCGAAACGCTTCCAGCGAGCGTCGTCGATCCCGTTCACCACGATCGCGGCACCGCCCCGAACCGTCGCGCCCAAGGCACCGGCAGCGCCCGCTGCTCGATGGCTCCGGTCACCGGCGCGAGATCACGCACGTAGCCGAGAAAGATCGGCGCCCCGTAACCGAGCTGGGCGGCTTCGTCGCCCGGCGGCATCAGCAGCTGGTCCCCGGTAATCGGGTGGTAGGCGGCGAAAAGGGGGCTCATGCCTGGGCGGGCCTTGGCGAACAACCAAGCCACCGGCTCCCCCTCGGGCTGCAGCTCCGGGATCTCGCCCGCCGCAGCACGGCCGGCCGCGATCGCCGCCCGCCGCAGCATCGACTTCGCCTGTACCTGTTTGGGAGCCAAGCCGCGCCAGGCCGCCGGCTCGCCCACCCAGCGAATCCCCTGGCCGACCGTGGGACGGTGGCGTGGGGGGCGATGACGGTCGGTGATCAGGCGGCCGTCGACGATCCAGACCGGGATCTCGCCTTGGAGGCCGGACGCCGCCAGCGACCCCAGCTCGCCGAGCTGCTCGCCGGGCCCGAACTCGCCGACGGAGTAGCGGAAGCGCCGCTCCGTGTGATCGGCGCTTTTAAGCAGACCGACGAGGCCGTCGGGACGCTGCGCAGCCGGCACCTGCCGCGGTTTGAGCGGGAAGGGATCGAGGAAGCCGAACTCTTCGACGACATCCACCTCGTGCAGCATCGGATCCCCGGGCAGGGTCACCAGCACCTGCTGTCCGGTTGGCCGGTGGATCGCCAGGGCGAGCAACTCCAGTCCTGGCAAGGGCGCCGCCTCCGCGTAGCCGATCTCCTCGCCGTCTGGGGGAAGCTGCTCCCACTGTCCGCGTGGCGCGGCCATGTACTCATGGCCGATCCGGACGATCCTCGTCGTTCCCTCAAGACCCGTGCTGCGCAGGGCACCGAGGTGGTGCTCGGGTTCATAGCCGACCGGCGGCGGGCCGCTGGTGACGATGCGGTGCGGGCCGAAGCGCTCGCGATAGCGGATCGCCAACGTCGAGAGCGGCGGCACCCAGGTGGGGGTCTCCTGCCAACGCGGGACCTTGTAATCGCCCGACCCGGACAGCAGGGGCTGTGCCCCGGGGTGGAGGCCGTGCGGGTCAGCGGCCACTGTCGGGCTGGCGGGAAGCTGCGCCCACGCGCCGGTGGGCTCTGCCCGCGTCTCCGCCGCGCGATGAGGCCAGCAGCGCCACTCGACGATGCCACCGCCCCCGGAGATCAAGGCGAGCAGCGACTGGAGCGGGTCGCCCGGGTCGGCTTGCAGGCCCCAGGGCAGGTGCTGCTCCTCGGTGCGGCGCCAGATCACCGTGTGCGGCGCCGTCGGGGGGAGCTCTCCCTCGGCGAGCGGCTGGAAGCGGAAGTGCTCGTCCTCAGCGCTCGCCGTCAGCACGATCGCGGCGAGTTCGGAGTCGGCGGCGAAGCGTCGCAGGACTTTCGCCGTGAAGGCGGGATCGCGCAGCAGCGGGGCGGCGTCGCCGGCGGTGACGGCGACGTAGGAGCCGCGCGCCGTCTCCAGGCCCTGGTACAGCGCCTCGAACTCGTTGCCCGCAAGGGAGGTCGGCAGGTGACGGACGACCGGAACCTGGCGCGAGGCCGGCCAGCTGCCATCGAAGCGGGCAACCAGCTCGGCGTCGATCGAAAGCTGAGCCTCCAGCTGCGAGGCCACCCGGCGCCCACCCTCGCGGTCGAGGTCGATCGGTTGCAGGGGGATGATCGAGAGGGCGGGCGACTCCTTCGCCTTGATCTCCGCCTCCTGACCCTTGAACGGGGAGACCTCCGCCAACACCCCCTTGAAGACCGTGGGAGAGTGGTCGACCATGTCGGAGCGGTTGAATCCCCACTTGCGGTAGCGCATCGTCGGCACTCTCGCCGCCTCTCCCCTGACCCCGCGAGAGGCCAGGCGCAGGGCGAACTCCCAGTCCTCATGGCCGAGCTTGATTCGCTCGCTGTAACGCTCACCCGCATCGAAAATCTGGCGATCGAGCAGGGAGCAGGTGTCGCAAAAGTTGCCGTGGAGGAGGGTGTAGAGGTTGTATTCCGGCACCTCGTAGTAGTCCTCGCGGTTGCCGAAGAACTGGATGTTGGGATAGATGAAGCCGACCTCCTCGCCGGCTACCGAGAGCTGGTCGACCAACTGCTCGACGGCGTCGGGGAGGAGGATGTTGTCGGAGTCGACCGGGTAGATGTAGCGGCCCTCGGCGTGTTCGAGGCCGACGTTGCGAGCGTGGCTCGGCCCCCCGTTCTCGTTTAGCCGGATGACCTTCAGGTCTCCAGTCGCCTCCAGCCGGTCGAGGGCCTCGCGGGCGTCCTCGTCGGTCGAGGCGTCGTCGATCAGGATCGTCTCGATCGCCGGGTAGGACTGAGCGCGGACCGAGTCGACGCACTCCTCGATGAACTTCGCCTGGTTGAAGTGGGGGATCAGGACGCTGACCAGCGGGGTGCCGGCGATCGGGCGGTCGCGGAAGCGGATCGGGTCGATGGAGCGGTTCGGCGCGGGGGCCTCCGGCCGCTCGCGCTCCTGGGCAATTTCCTCGTAGAGGTCTCCGTGCTCGTCGGCCATCCGCTGCAGCGAGAAGCGCTCGCGTGCCCGCTCCCGCATCGCCTTGCCTGCAAAGGAGCCGTTGCCGTTGGCGCCGACCAGATCGGTCAGGGCAGCCACGTAGCTCTCAACCGAGTCTCGCTGGGAGACCAGTCCGGGGTAGTCCTCGCCGAGCAGCTCGACGTTGCCCGGCAGCGATGGCGTCACCACCGGCAGGCCCATCGCCATCGCCTCGAAGACAACCGCCGGGATGCCCTCGAAGACGCTGGTCAGGAGCACCGCATCGCAGGCCGCGTACCAGCGCTGCGGAGTCGGCGTCGGCGGGTGGATCAGCACCTCCTGCTCCAGGCCCAGCGCCTCGATCCGCTTGCGCACCTCGGGTTCCAGCTCGCCTTCGCCGAGCACGTGGATCTGAGCGGCCACCTCCTTTTGCTTCAGCGCCGCCGCCACCTCGACCATCAGCAGCGGGTCCTTCTGCGCCGTCAGCCGCGCCGGGAAGAGAATGTGCAGCCGGTCCTCGGCCAGCCCCTCCACCGGGTCGACTCGGTCGGGAGAGAATTCCTCCTCGGCGTCGACGCCGATGTAGATGACCTTGGTCTTGTCCTCCGGAATCCCGTAGTCGTGCACGGCTGCGGCGAGGTGGTTGTTGGAGACCGAGAAGCGGTCGACGAGGTTGCCGTACCGCGTGGTTACGTAGCGGACGTAGCCCGAGCGGTCCGCCTCCTCGACGTGCAGCTGCACCACGACGCCGGGCGGATTCGGCAAGCAGCGGAGGTCGGGCAGCAGATCAAAGCTCAGCCGCGAGTTCATCAGGTGGACAACCGGGACCTGGCGCGAGTGGAGGAAGTCAAGGATGAAGCCGGGCATCGCCTCCGCCGGCATCAGGTCGGGCAGGACCCAGATCTCCTCGGCGAACTCGTCGACCTCGCGCAGGCGGCGGTTGGGCGAGGGCTGGGTCGTGATCAGCGAAGGGGCGAACCGGTCTCGGTCGATGAACCGAAACCAGTCGATCGTGTTCTTGTCGGTTCCCCCGAAGTCGATCCAGGGGGCGATGTAGACGACCGGAATCCTGCCTGGGGTGGCGGCTCCCACCGACCGCAGAATAATCAGTACGGCAGGGCTTCGTCGATCCGCTCGGCCAGGCACCGGGCGAGCGATGCGGCGCCGGGCTCGCGCAGCATGCCGACGTGGCCGAACGGGATCTCGTAGCGCTCGACGCCCCCTTCTGCCCGCATCTCCCAGCCGAGGTACGTGTGCTTGTCCTCAAACTCCTGGGAGACGATCAGCACCACCTTCCCCGGCCAGGGGTCGGCGCGGTATTCGTCCCTGGCCTCACGGGCGGCTGCGAGTGCCCGCAGAATCGTCCGCTCGCCCGCGCCTGGCAGGGGGCGACGGAGGTGCCATTCGATCTTGTCCAGGAGCCGGCGGCGGCCGTCGGCAGCGAGCACGCGGCCACGCCCGGTGGCGTAGGAGCGCAGCCGCGGGGCGACCTCACGGGCCGGCCGCAGCGCAAGCTCGAACCGGAGCCGGCGGGGCAGTGGCCCCGGCGGGGGCGGCAGCAGCCGGTGATCGAGGCCGGCGTCGATGCCATCGGCCCACGCCCAGGCGAGGAGCGCCGGACCGTCGGGCCGGTCACCGAGCCATTGCTGCAGGTCCGGCCGCAGCGCGGCTCCGAGCAGATAGTTGTTGAGGCCGTCCGAGGAAGGTTCGAGCAGGTGCGCCCGGAACTCCTCCCAGCCGCCAGGACCGAGCGGATTTTCGGGCTTGTGTCCGCGCCGCTCCCAGGCGTTCGCCATCGCCCAGTCCCAGCGCGTGCCGTCAGCGGTGCGGCAGTGCTGGCTCTCGGCCGGGAGGAGGAGTTGCGGCACCAGCTCCTCGTAGGCGTTGTTCCAGGCGAAGATGGCGAGCTCGGCGGCGTTGGCCCCAAGCGGGTCGGGCCAGGCTGCGCGCAGATCCTCGCGCGAGCGCCAGAACTCGTGGAGGTAGCGGGAAACGCCGGGGGCGAGCGGCTCGCGCAACCAGGCGAAGAGGGCAGCGCCTCCGCCCGGCTGGGTCGGGTCCGGGACCGGTTCGCCGCTGCGGCGGGCACGGACCGCTGCGGACTCCATCAGCTGGTCGTAGGCAACCCCCGAGATCAGCTCGGCCGGCTTGGCGGCCGGAGGATTGGAGTCGAGGACCGCAAGCAGCGCCACCTCCTCACCGTTGGCCCGCAGCAGTTGCGCCATCTCGTAGGCAACGGTGGCGCCATTGCAGCGGCCCGCCAACAGGTAGGGGCCATGGGGCTGCACCTCCCGCACGGCCTCCAGGTACCGCGCCGCCATCTCGGCGATGCCGCTGTCGAGGGGCCGGCGACCGTCGAGGCCGGTCGGCTGCAGGGCATAGAGGGGCTGGTCCTCGGGCAGGTGCCGGGACAGCGGCCCGAAGCCGACGATGTTGCCGTCGCCGGCGGCGACGACGAAGAGCGACGGGCGGTCGCCCCCCGGCTTCAGGGCGACGAGGTTCTGCCAGGAATGCTGTTGCGCCGGCGCCTCCAGGGCTGCTGCCAGCGCCCGCGGCGTCGAAGCCTCAAAGACCAGGGCCAGCGGCAGCCTTCGGCCGGCGATTTTTTCCAGCTCTTCGAAAAGGGTCACCGCCAGCAGCGAGTGCCCGCCGAGCGCAAAGAAGTCGTCTTCGGCGCCAACCTGGCCGACTTCCAGCACGGTTTCGAAAGCCTCTACGACCCGGCGCTCCAGATCGCTGCGGGGAGTCGGATCGCCGCCTTGTCGAACCACGTGCTCGGCCCCCGGGGTGGGGAGGGAGTCGAGGTCGAGCTTGCCGTTCACCGTCAGCGGCAACTCCGGCAGCGTGATCCAAGCGGAGGGCACCATTGCACTCGGCAGGCGCGCGGCGACATGGGCTCGAAGCGCGCCTGGCTCGGGGACGGCGTCCTGCACCTTGGCGACGACGTAGGCGGCCAGGGCCAGGTCACCGGGGGCGCGCTCGAAGGGGACGACGACCGCATCGGCCACCTGCGGGTGGGAGCGGAGGACGTTCTCGACCTCAGCCGGCTCGACCCGGTGGCCGCGGACCTTTACCTGCCGGTCGGCGCGGCCGGCGAACTCGAGGGCCCCGTCTGGGCGCCAGCGCACCAGGTCCCCGGTCAGGTAGATCCTGCCCGCACCGGCGGGGTCTTCCCGGAACCGCTCCTCGGTCAACTCGGGGTCGTTGCGGTAGCCGCGAGCGACCCCCTCGCCGCCGATCGCCAGTTCCCCGGTCACTCCGATCGGCAGCTCGCGCCCGGCCGCGTCGAGCACTCGGCAAGAAGTGCCCTGGATCGGCCGGCCGATCGGGATCGGCCCCTCCACCTCATCTCCTGGATGGAGCTCCTGGGTGGTGGCGAAGGTCGTGCTCTCGGTCGGCCCATATCCGTTGGTAAGCCGTCCGTGGGACGGCAGCGCCGCCAGGGCCCGCCGCACGTGGTCGGGTGAGAGGACGTCGCCGCCGGCGAGCAGGTGATCGACCTGGGCGAGGCATTCCGGGCGCCGGTCGACGAGCTCGTGGAAGAGCCCGGCAGTGAGCCAGAGCACGTTGACGTGATGGCGCTCGATCGTTTCGGCGACGGCATCGGGGGAGGGGCGGTCGCGCAGGCAGACCACGGTCCCACCGTTGGCCAAAGGTCCCCATAACTCAAGCGTCGTCGCGTCGAAGGCGGGCGAGGCCGCGTGCAGCATCGTCCGGGCCGGCCCCAGGTCTACGAAGCTTGGCCTGGCGACCAGCCGCGCAACGTTGCCGTGGGTGACCTCGACACCTTTCGGCTCGCCGGTCGAGCCCGACGTGTACATGACGTAGGCGAGGTCGTCGGGGCCCACCTCGACCGCGGCGATCGGCTCTGCGGTTTCGGCCTCCTCCAGGGTCAGCTCGGCGACCCCCAGCGGCAGCGGGAAGGGCTGTTGGGAGTCGACGAGGGCGATGGTCGCCCCCGCGTCTTCGAGCGCCCGCACGATTCGCGCCGCCGGGTGGAGCGGGTCGAGAGGGACGTAAGCGGCACCGGCGAGCAGGACCCCGCAGAAGGCGACTGCCGAGCCGACCGAGCGCTCGAACATGACGCCGACCCGGTCGCCACGCTCGACACCCCGCTGCCGCAGCGCCGCCGCCACCGCGCCCGCCCGCCGCATCAGCTCCGCGTAGGTGATTGCCTCGCTTTCGTCGGCAACGGCGGTCGCGGTCGGGTTGCGCTCTGCCTGTGCTGCGATCAGCGTCGCGACGCTGCGCCCGCCGCTGTAGCTGTTGGGGCCGAGGCTCCAGCTCTCGATCTCGGCCCACTCTTCGTCGTCGAGGAGATCGAGCTCGGAGAGGCGGGCATCGGGGTTTTCGACGAACTGCTCCAGCAGGCGCTGGTGGTGCCCGGCGAGGCGGTCGACATCGCCGTCGGTGATCAGGTCGGAGTGCTCCCAGGAGAAGTTCAGGCTGCCGTCGGGGCGGGGGTTTCCGACCACGTTTATGTCGGCCTTCGCGGTCCCGTTGTGCACGCCTTCGACGATCCGGGCATCCAGCCCCGACCAGCCACCCAGACGCCGCGGCGCGTCATGGAAGGAGAAGAGCGTCTGGATTAGCGGCGAGCGCCCCGGGTCGCGGCGCGGCCCGACCGCGTCGACGACGGCGTCAAAGGGCGCGTCGGCGTTGGCATAGGCCTCGATCGCCATCTTCTGCACTCGCGCCAGCAGCTCGCGCACCGTTGGGTCACCGCTGAGGTCACATCGCAGGGCGACGGTATTGACGGTCATCCCGATCAAGCGCTCGGCCAGCGGCTCGCGGCGATTGGCGATTCCGGTTCCGATCTGCTGTTGATCCTGGTCTGAGTAACGCTGCAACTGGACCAGGAAGGCGGCGACGGAGACCATGAAGAGGGTCGCTTCGCACTCGCCCCCGAGCGCCCGCATCTGCCCGACCAGCTCGGCCGGAAGCAGGCGGCGGACCAAGCCGCCGACAAAGGACTCGCGGGGCGGCCGCGGCCGCGCCCCGGGTAGCTGCAGCAATGGTGGGTTGGGGTCGAGCGCCTCCGCCCAGTGCTCGACCTGCCGCTGCACCGCCTCCGAGCGCCGTACCTCCTGCTCCCAGCGCGTGTAGTCCTGGAACTGCACCACCGGTTCGGCCAGGTCGGCCGGCCGTCCCTCGACCCGCGCCGAGTAGAGCTCGCCGAGCTCTCCCGACAGCAGCGCGAACGACCAGCCGTCGTGGACTAGGTGGTGCTCGACCTGGATCAGCCGCCAGCTGCACTCGCCGAGGCGGACCAGCGTCCAGCGGACCAGTGGCGCTGGGCGCAGCGTGATCTGCTCGCGCACCTTCGCCCGCGCTAGCCGCGCCCAGGCCGCGGGGTGCTCGCCGCGAAGGTCGACCTCCGCCAACGGCGTTTCGAAGGGCGGGTGGATGACTTGGACAGGCTCGCCCTCGCGCTCCTCGAATGAGGTGCGGAGGATCTCGTGGCGGCGGATCAGCTCATCGAGCGCCCCCCGCAGGGCCGCACGGTCGAGCTCGCCCTCGAGCCGGAAGATCGCCGCGAACTGGTAGGCGACCGACTCGGGGTGCATGCGGCAGAAGAGCCAGCTGCGCTGCTGGGCGCCACTGAGGGGGGCGGTCGGCTGCGGCTCCCCGTGGGTGAGGGGCGGCAATCCCGGCGGCCGCGGGCTGCCCTGCTCGATCCGCTCGGCCAGAGCCGCCGCGGTTCGCGCCTCGAAGACATCGCCGATGCCGAGGTCGGCTGAGAACCGGTCGCGGAGGAGTCCGGTCAGCCGGAGCGCCAGCAGCGAGGTGCCTCCGAGGGCGAAAAAGTCCTCGTCGGGCCCGACCGACTGCAGCTGCAGCACCTCGGCCAGCGCCGCCGCGACCGGCTCCAGGCGCGGGTCGAGGGTCTCGCGCTCGGGGTCGCGGGGCGGGGCGGGGAGAGCCTTGCGGTCGACCTTGCCGCGCTCGGTCTGCGGCATCGACTCGATCGGGACAATCGCCGCCGGGACCATGAATTTCGGCAGCTCCTCCTCCAGTCGAGAGCGCAGCTCGGACGGGTCGAGCTCGGCTCCCTGCCGCGGGACCGCGTAGCCGATCACCCGCTTGTGGCCGGGCACGTCTTCGCGGATCGCCACGGCCGCCTCTCGCACTTCGGGCTGGGCAGCCAGGGCTCTCTCGATCTCGCCGGGCTCGACCCGGTGCCCCGCGAGCTTCACCTGATCATCGACTCGACCGAGGAAGAGCAGCTGGCCGTCCTCACGCCAGCGGACGAGGTCGCCGGACCGGTACATGCGGCCGCCGTCGAAGGGATCGGGGTGGAAGCGCTCGGCCGTGCGCTCGGGATCATTGCGGTAACCGCGCGCGACCCCGACTCCGCCGATCCAGAGCTCACCTTGCTCGCCGTCCGCCACCGGCTTCCCGTCTTCGTCGAGGACGTGCAGGGCGTAACCGGCAGGCGGCCGGCCGATCGGCACCGTGCCATCGAGCTCGCCGCTCAGCTCGTAAGCGCAAGCGAAGATCGTCGTCTCGGTCGGGCCGTAGATGTTGACTAGGCGGGTATGCGGAGAGGCGGCGCGGAGCTCATCGGCCAGCGCCGTCGGCAGGACGTCGCCGCCGGAGACGAGGACCCGGAGGCCGCCGAGCGAGGGCAGAGCCGCCTTGGCCATCTCGGCCAGCAGGCCGGGAGGGAAGACCGCCATCGTCACCTCGTGCTTGACGATCACCCGACCGATCGTGACCGGGTTGGGGTCCCCCGGCGGGGAAACGACGAGGCGCGCCCCGTTGAGCAGGGCGGACCAGATCTCCAGGATCGATCCGTCGAAGTCCAGCAGTGCCTTATGGAGGACCGCGTCCTCAACAGTCGGCAGGAGGTCGGAGGGTCCGCGCAGCAGGTTGACCAGACCGAGGTGAGTGATCTCGACTGCCTTCGGAGTGCCGGTCGAGCCCGAGGTGAAGAGGATGCAGGCCAGGCGGTCGCCGCCCGGGGGCTCGGGAGGAGCCTCCGCCGCGGTCGTCGCCAGCAGCTCGTCGACATCAAGCGAGCCTTCGCTGCCGTCACCGACCAGCAGCCGCGCCCCAGCCAGCTCGACCAGCTTTTCGCGGCGGCGGCGCGGGTGAGCTGGGTTCAGCGGCATGTAGCCGGCGCCCGCGCGTACCGCTCCCAGGTAGGCGCAGACCGCCCGCCAGCTCCGCGGCAGGCAGACGGCCACCACGTCTTCGGACCCGACCCCCGCCGCAACCAGCCTCGCCGCGATCGTCCCAGCGGCGGCGTCCAGCTCGGCGTAGGTCAGGCGCTTCTCGCCGTCCTCGAGCGCGACCGCATCCGGCCGCTCCGCTGCACGCTCGCCAACGAGTTGGGAGAGGGACAGCTCCATCTCCCGATCGCGGATGCTGGCTTGAGACTGGACAGAGACCCTGATGCGCCGAGGCTACCTATCGGCTCCCGATTGAGACTTTCTGTTTGATTCTCCTGCGGCTTCCCCAACGCCAGCGCAGCCCGGCGCTGATCCGCGGCAGGCCGTGGCGCAGGTTGGGGTTCGTCGAGGGATCGTGGATCGTCAGCGGCAGCCAGCGTTCGAGCAGCAGCTCCTTCTCCCAGTGCGCCACCTCGGAATCGCGGCTGGAGGACTCGAAGTGGAAGAGGACGGTGTCGGGGTCGTAGACGACGCGGCGGCCCGTGGTGCGTAGCTTCAGGCAGAAGTCCATGTCGTTGTAGTTGTTGGGGAGCAGGGTGCTGAAGCCGCCGACCTGGTCGAAGGCCGCGCGGGTCGTCATCAGACAGGCGGCGGTGACCGCGAGGTAGTTCTGGGCGACGAGGACGTTGTTCGAGTAGCCGCGGAAGTCGGGGGAGAAGCCGCGGTAGATGTGGCCCGGGTAGCCGCCGTTCTCGAAGAGGATGCCGACGTGCTGGGGGCGCCCGTCCTCGAACAACAGGCGGGCGCCGACGGCGCCGACCTTCTCCAACTCGAGGTACATCACCATCCGCTCGATCCAGTCGGGCGCCACCACCTCCATGTCGTCGTTAAGCAGGAGGACGCGCTCGCCCCGGCTGTTGACGACGCCACGGTTGATCTTGGCCGAGAAGTTGAAGGGCCCCGCGAAGGGGACGACGCGGAGGCGGTCGCCGGCGATCTCCTGCAGCCGCTCGAGCAGGGCCGGGTCGGTGCCGGCGTCGGTGACGCAGACGATCTCGTAGTTCTCGTAGGTCGAGGTCTCGACGATGCTGCGCAGGCAGTGCTCGATCAGGACCACCTGCTCGAAGCGGACTTCGCGCGAGCCGCCGGCGGTGGGGATGACGATGCTGACTAGCGGCTGGCGTTGCAGGCGCGACCGCAGGTGGTAGACGCCGGGGACCCCGAGGTCGCGCTCGACCTCAGCCGGCAAGCCGATCCGCTCGCAATGCGCCTGCACGGCCCGGGTCCCGGCTTCGAAGGCCCACGGCTTCGCCTCCTCGCCGCTGCCCGCGGTCGAGGTCTCGAGCGTGCGCCAGTGGTAAAGCACCTCGGGGATGTGGACGACCTCGCGCGCCCGCTCGGTCACCTTCAGGACCAGGTCCCAGTCCTGGGAGCCCTCGAACTCGGGGTCGAAGCCGCCGACCTCGGCGACCAGGCTGCGGCGCATGACGCTGAGGTGGCAGGTGTACATCTGCGTCCGCATCCGCTCCGGCGACCAGTCGGGCTTGAAGAAGGGGCCGGAGGGATGACCGGCGCGGTCGATCTTGTCTTCGTCCGTGTAGACGTAGTCGGCTTCGGGTGAAGAGGCGAGGGCGGCGGCGACCCGCTCCAGCGCCTTCGGGTGCAGCTCGTCGTCGTGGTCGAGCAGGGCGACGAACTCGCCCTCGGCAATCGCCAGAGCGTCGTTGGAGGCGGCGACGATGCCGCCGTTCTCCTCCCGCCGCGAGAGCTTGACCCGCGGGTCCCCGGCCTGCGCCTGCGCCAGCATCTCGGCGACGTGCGGCTCGGTCGAGCAGTCGTCGACCAGGCAGAGCTCCCAGTCCCCGAAGCTCTGCCGGCGGACCGAGCCGAGCATCGCTGCCAGCACGTCGGGAGGCGTGTTGAAGACCGGGGTGACGATTGAGAAGAGCGGCATCGCCGTCCCCTTCGTCAACGCCCGAGCAGGCGCGAGAGCAGCTTTCGCAGCGGGCCGGGCACTAGCGCCCGCAGCCGCAGGCCGACCATCGCAAGCGGCGCCGCGCCGCCCTCGAGCTCGGCGACCCGTCCGCGCAGGGCACCGAGTTCCGCTTCCTTGGCGATCAGGAGATCCCGGAGCCGCAGGACCTCCTCCTCAGGGGTGATCTGGTCCGCCATCGGGGCGAGTCTAGCCTCGTCCAGGCTCACAGGTCCTCGGCGATCCGGGGCGCTTCGCGGCGGAAGATCCAGGCCGCGAAGGCGCAGACGGCGATGTAGATGACGATCGAGGGCAGCAGCTTCGGGAAGCTGCCGACCACGTCGATCGCGGTCGGCGCTTCCGGTTCGATCATCCAGACCCGCACCTGCTCGAAGATCGGCGTCAGCGGGTTGAGAAAGATCAGGTGGTGGTAGGTCGGGGGCACGATTTCAATCGGGTAGAGGACGGGCGTCGCGTAGAAGAGCACCTGGACGGCGACGGTCCAGATGATGAGGACGTCGCGGAAGCGGACGTAGAGGACCGAGAGCGACATGCTGATGGCGGCGGCGAAGACGAAGATCAGCGCCACCGCAACCGGCAACAGCAGCCAGGTCCACATCGGGTCGACTCCCCAGGCGAGGATGAAGCCGAAGACGACGACGAGGTTGAGGCCGAGGTTGAAGAGCGCGGTGAGGACGACTGCCAGCGGGATCACCAGGCGCGGGAACTGGGTCTTGCGGACGATCCCCTCCTGGGCGACGACCGAGGTGACCGAGTTCTGGGTCGCTTCCTGGAAGAAGGTGAAGAGGACGATCCCCAGCAGCAGCAGCACCGGGTAGTAAGGGAGGTCGCTGCCGACTTTGAAGATCTTGGTGAAGACGAAGAGCAGGACCGCGAACAGCATCAGCGGCCGCACCAGCGACCAGAGGTAGCCGAGCACAGTGCCGAAATAGACGCGCTTGAACTCGGTCACCGACATCAGCCGCAGGAGGTCGAAGAAGCGGCGGGAGCCGCCGCCGAGGGCGGAGGGCCCGTTGACCTCGCGCAGCGGCGCCGGCGGCGGGACGGTGCTCATCGCGCACCCTCCGGCTCGATTTCAGCGCTGATCTCGTGGGGGAGGGAAACCACCCCGGGAGAGTGTTGGTCGCCACCAAAGACGACGAAGTCGAGGGCGTTGTGGACGTAGAGGGCGACGCCGCCGCCGACTCGGTTGACGCCGCAGTGGAGGAAGTAGCGGCCGGCGGTGAGCGGGTTCTCGATCTCGGCCTCCACCCGCACCCGGCGTCCGGCGGTCAGCTCCGGCGTCCCCTCGGCGGTGCGGATCGCCTCGGTCCCGAACTCGAAGACGCCGACCCCGTCGGCGTTGGCGAGGATGAAGCCGACCCCGACGCCGGGGTTGTCGCGCCGCGCTTCTAGCTCGACCTTGAGCCGGATCGGGGTGCCCTGCTCGACGTTGTCGATCCGCTCGCCGTTGGCGTCCTCGAGCCAGGCGTCGAGCAGGCGCACTTCGTCCCCCTCGGAGGTGGGGGCGCCGCCGACGTCGCTGCCCTGTTCGAAGTTGAGCCGGGTGTAGCGGCGGCCGACCTCGGCCGGGTCGCCGATGTACTGGACCTGGCCGTCGGCGATCAGCATCGCCCGGTGGCAGTACTCCTCGACCGTCGCCATCTCGTGGGTGACGAGGACGATCGTCTTTCCGGCCGCTTTCATCTCGCGGAAGGCGTCGGCGCACTTCTGCTGGAAGGAGGCGTCGCCGACCGCCAGCACCTCGTCGATCAGGAGGATGTCGGCGTCGACCTCCAGCATCAGCGAGAAGGCGAGCCGAACCAGCATCCCGGATGAGTAGTTCTTCAGCTTCAGGTCGACGAACTCGTCGAGCTCGGCGAAGGCGATGACGGCGTCGAGCCGGTCGCGGCTCTCCTGCGGCGTCAGCCCCATCATCACCCCGTTGAGGACGGCGTTCTCGCGGGCGCTCAGCTCGACGTTAAAGCCGACCCCGAGCTCGATGAAGGGAGCGAGGCGGCCGGCCATCCGGATCTTTCCCTGGTCGGCGCGGTAGATGCTCGCCAGCAGCTTCAGCAGCGTGCTCTTGCCGGAGCCGTTGCGGCCGACGATGCCGAAGAACTCGCCCTGCTCGATCGCGAAGGAGACGCCGTCGAGCGCGTGTAGCTCGCGGTAGCCCGAGCTCGAGAAGGGGTGGACGACTCGCTCTTTGATCGAGTCGACGCGTTGGGTCGGGATGCGGAAGGACTTGTGGAGGTCCTCGACCTCGATCGCGGCGGGGGGCATCGGCCGGAACCGTACCGGCTGCCTCTCCCTGCCACGGCAGCTGTCAGTCTTCCGCGCATGTCGGAGGACCCCCTCGCGGTCGTCATCCCCAGCTGGAACAGCCTCGACCTCCTGCGCAACTGCCTCGGCTCGCTGAAGCGGCAGGAGCTGCCGCTGGAGCTGCTGGTGGTCGACAACGGATCCGAAGACGGCACCCCGGCTTACCTTGAGCGCGAGGGGGTGGCGCACGTCTCGCTGCCCGAGAACATCGGCTTCGCCCGGGCGATGAACCTCGGTGTGTCGAAGGTGGGGGCGAAGTTCGTCCTCGCCCTCAACGCCGACACGGTAGTCGAGCCCGGGGCGATCCCGGCGTTGCTGGCGACCCTGGAGGCCGACCCCTCACTCGCAGGCGTGCAACCGCGCCTCCTCCAGCTGCCCCCGGAGGGGGGTGAGCGCGACCCCGATCGAGCCCGCCTCTACAGCGCCGGCCAGGCGCTGAAGCGCGACGGCCGGGCGATCGAGCTGGGGGCGGGGGAGGAGCAGGCGCCCCGGTACCTGCAGGCGGGTGAGATCTTCGGCGTCTGCGGAGCGGCCTGTCTGCTCCGCCGCGAGCTCTTCGACCAGCTCGGCGGCTACGACGAGAGCTACTTCGCCTTCTACGAGGACGTTGACCTCAACGTCCGCGCCCGGATCGCTGGCCGACACTTCGCCTACGTGCCCGATGCCGTCGTCTGGCACCTCGGCAATGCCTCCTGGATGGCCGGGGCGCCGCGGCCGAGCGCCTGGAACGCCCGCCTCGTCGCCCGCAACCGAATCGTCACCCAGGCCAAGTTCATCCCCCTGCGGTCGCTGCCCCGCATCGCCCTCGTCGAGGCCGGATCGCTGCTGCGGGCCGCGTGGCAGCGACGGTTCGGCGCCACCCTGCGGGGCAAGCTGGAAGGCCTGCGGCGGCTGCCAGCGGCGCGGCGCGAGCGGCGGCGGCTTGCCGCCGCGGGCGACCCAGATCGCGCCCGCCGTTGGCTCGGGCGCGTCTAATACCCTCGCGGGCGATGTATTCCGAGACCCTGCAGGGGCCGATCTCGAGCGTCTGGGGGCGGGCGACGGCGGCCTGGGCACAGCCACGAATCCGACTCGTCGTCGGAGCGGTTGCCTTCGCGGTGCTCACCTTCTTCACCTATCTGATCGCCCACCCGCGGATGTTCAGCGGCTTCCCGGTCTACGACGACGAGGGCTACATGCTCACCGCGCTGAAGGGCTTCATCAACCACGGCCACCTCTACGACGACGTCTTCACCCAGTACGGGCCCTTCTATTACGAGACCTGGGGCGGGCTGTTCTCGATCTTCGGCATTCCGGTCGACCACGACGCCGGCCGGGCGGTGACGATGGTCGCCTGGATCGTCTCCAGCCTCGCGATCGGCCTGGCGAGCTGGCGGATCACCGGCAGCCTCCTGCTCGGCCTCGCCTCCCAGGCGCTCGTCTTCACGGCGCTGGGGGTGTTGACGAACGAGCCGATGCACCCGGGAGGAATCATCTGCTTGCTGCTGGCGGCGATCGTCGTCATCGCCTCCTGCGTCGCCGACCGGCCCTCGCCGTTTGCGATGGCGGCGCTCGGAGCCGCCCTGGCGGCGCTGGTGCTGGTGAAGATCAACGTCGGCTTCTTCGCGGTGGCCTCGGTGGTCCTTGCCGCCGCGGTCAGCTACCCCGCCCTCTTCGAGCGACGCTGGCCGCGGATCCTGATCGAGGTTGGCTTCGTCGCCCTGCCATTCGTCCTCCTGGCGAGCAAGTTCAGCGAGGGTTGGCCGCGCCGCTACGCGATCCACGTCGGCATCGCCGCTTTCGCTCTCGTCCTCGTCCTCCGCGCCCGCCGCAACCCGCAGCGCAGGAACGAAGAGTTGGGCTGGTTGGTTGGCGGCTTCCTCGTCCTCGCCGCGGTCAGCCTGCTGACGATCCTCGCCACCGGCACCAGCCTCAACGGCTTGATCGACGGCGTCCTCCGCCAGCCGCTGCGGCAGTCGGACGCCTTCACGATCCCGCTGCAGCTGAGCAGCCGCATCTACAGCTTCGACCTTGTCGCCTTAGGCGGCGCCCTCGCCTACTGGTACGTCGGCCGCCGCCGCTCCGACGCCGACGCCGCCTGGGTCGCGCTCACCTCGCTCTTCAGCATCGCCGTCGGGTTGGTGATGGCGCTCTCGGTCGTCGGCAAGGGCCTGCCGTTCGACGCCGGCCAATTCCCCGGGTACCAGTTCGCGATGGTTGGTTTCTGTTGGGTGGCGCTGATCGGCCCGGTTAGCCGCCCGAACGTCTCCTATGCCGCCCTGCTGCTGCCGCTTCTGGCAGTGCCCCAGGCGCTGCACGCCTTTCCGGTCGCCGGCAGTCAGACCCTCTTCGCCACCTTCCTGCTGATCCCCGTCGGGGCGATCTGCGTCGTCAACGGCGTCCGCGGTCTGGCCAGCGTCGTTCCCGCGGGCGTCGAGCTGCGGGCGCTGGCCGGCGTCGCCGTCTGCGTCTTCGGGATCGTCGGCTACCTCGCCTTCAACAGCTCGCTGCGGGAACCGCTGCAGGCGGCTCGCTACGGCTACGACCACGGTGTCTCGCTGGGGCTGCCGGGGGCGGGGGAGATCCGCGTCGGTGAAGAAGAAGCCGCCCTCTACCAGGAAATCACCGCCGCGATCGACCGCAACTGCGGCGCCTTGATCATGTTGCCGGGCATGGACAGCTTCTATCTCTGGACCGAAGAGGAGCCGCCGACCGGTTACACGGCGACCGGCTGGCCGACCCTCTTCGACGACTCCCACCAGCACCACGTGATCGCGGAAATCGAAACGGCAGAAGGCCTCTGCCAGCTGCGCAACGAACCCCTCGCCGCCGGCTGGGGCAACGGCACGATCCCACCCGGCCCTCTGATCAGCTACCTCGACCGCGGCTTCGAACCCCTCGCCAAGTTCGGTGACTACGAACTTCTGCGGCGGGAGAGGGGCAGCGCGGCGGCCTCGTGACGACCTGGATCTTCACCCCCGTTTACCGCGACGCCCGCTCCTTCCGGATCCTCCACGAGCGCTTGCTCGAAGTGATCGAGCGGGAGCTTCCCGAGCGTCGCGAGAGCGTCCGCTTCGTCGCCATCGACGACACCGCCGGCCAGGACCCCGAAGCCGCGACCCTGGCCGAGCTCGAGGACGTCACCGTCCTGCAGCCGCCGTTCAACCTCGGCCACCAGCGGGCGCTCGTCTACGCCCTGCGCAAGGCCCTGCCGGCGATCGCCGACGAGGACGCCGTCGTCACCCTCGATGCCGACGGTGAGGACCGGCCCGAGGACCTGCCGCGGCTGTTGCGGGCAGCGGAGGAGCAGGGACCGCAGGCGCGGCCGGTGGTGCTGGCGCTGCGGACCAAACGCCGCGAGTCGCTCAGCTTCAAGGTCTTCTACCGCCTCTTCCGCCTGCTCTTCCGCGCCCTCACCGGCGCTACCGTGCGCTCCGGCAACTTCGCCGTCCTCCCGGGCTCGATCGCCAGGCGGGCGCTCCTGCACCCAACCTTTGACCTCTCCTACTCCTCGGCGATCCTCGCCCTCGACCTGCCGATCGCCTACGTGCCGTGCGAGCGCGGCGAGCGCTACGAGGGCCGCTCGAAAATGACCTACGGGCGATTGGCGATGCACGGTCTGCGGATGCTGATGCCGTTCACCGACCGGATCGCGATCCGGGCCCTTGCCACCTTCGTCTTCTTCGGCGTCCTCGGGGCAGTGCTGGCGGCGATCGTCGTCTGCCTGAAGCTGTTCGGCTCGACCGTTCCCGGCTGGACCAGCTACATCGCCCTCGGAGCGCTGATCGTCTCCCTCGTCGCGCTCGGCAACTTCGTCAGCCTCTTCGTCCTCTTCTCGCAGACGCGGGCGGTCTCCCTGGCCAGCATCGAGGAGATCGATCGTGAGGAGAATCCCTTCCGGCCGCGCGAGGAGGTGGCGGGCCGGTGAAAGCCAACGGCGAGCTGATCGCCGGCCTTGTCGCCCACCTGCTGCTGCTCGGCGCGCCGGGCGTGGCGGCCGCGGTCTTCGTCACCAGCCGCGGCGTCCGCGAGCTGCCGATCACGCTCGGGATCGCACTGGCCGCTTCCGGCATCTCCGCCTTCGCCTCCTTCTGGGCCTATTACGCGGATCCGACCCTGGGGCAGGCTTGGGACTTCATCCTCTTCGCCGGCTCGGTCCTGCTGGTGGTCTGGGTGTGGCGGGACGGGCGGCTCGACCGCGAGGCTCTGGCCCCGCTAGCGGGGCCGCTGGGGCTCTGGATCCTCGGTAGCTGTTTCATCGTCTTCCTCGGCTTCCTCCATGGCGGCGTCGAACACGCGATCCCGATGTCGGCGCTGCGCTTCTCCGGCCAGCTCCCGTCCGACAACGACATCCCGCGCTACTTCACCGAATGGTTCGCCACCCACGGCCACCAGAACCCGCCGCCGCTCTACCCGCCGGACTGGCTGATGAGCGATCGGCCGCCGCTGCAGGTCGGCTACGCCCTCTCCCAGCGCGGCTTCATGCCGACCGAAAACTCCCTCCACTACGTGATCCTCTGCGTCGGCGTGCAGTGCCTCTGGATCCCGGCGATGTGGTCGGTGCTGGTGGCCGCACGGCTGCGGCCGATCGCCCGCAGCCTGGCGATGGTCGCGGCGATGTTCAGCGACGTCGCGATCCTCCACGGCTTCTTCGTCTGGCCGAAGCTGATCGCCGCCGCCTTCCTGCTGGCGGCGCTGGCGATCATCATCTCGCCTGCCTGGGACCGCGACCGCCACGATCTCCGGGTCGGCGCGCTGATCGGCGCCCTCCTCGCGCTCTCGATGCTCTCGCACGGCTCCAGCGTGTTCGGGGTGATTCCGCTGGCGCTGTTCGCGATCTGGCGCGGCCTCCCGAGCGTGCGCTGGATCGCCGTCGCCGCGGTCGCCCTGCTGGCCCTGATGCTCCCCTGGACCGCCTACCAGCACTACGCTGATCCACCCGGCAACCGGCTGTTGAAGTGGCAGCTCGGCGGCGACATCACCCTCGATTCGAAAGGCACCGTGGAAGCGATCGAGGACGGCTACTCCGAAGCGGGTCTCGACGGCACCCTCGACAACAAGGCCGACAACTTCGGCGAAATCGTCGGCTGGCCGCGGGCGAAGAACGAATACACCTTCGCTGTCAACTCGCTCGACGAAGGCAAGCCCGGCCTTGCCGCGGCCGCGGTTCGCGGCCTCCGCTTCTTCTCCCTGCTCCCCTTCATCGGCCTGCTGCTGATCGCGCTGCCGGTGATGCTGATTCGCCGGCGCCGGCCGGGTCGCAACGAGGAGGAGTGGCGCTTCGCGCTGCTCTGCTTCGCCTTCTTCGCGATCGCCTGTATCGCCTGGGGTTTGCTCCTGTTCGGGACCCCCGATTCCCGGGCGACGATCCACGTCGGCAGCCTCGCCGTCCCCCTGATCGGCGTCGTCGGCTGCGTCGCCGGGATGTATTCGGTGGCTCCCCGGTTTGCGGCCTGGGTGACCGGGATCAACATCGCCTTCGTGCTCCTGCTTTACACGCCCTCGCTGACGCCGCTGCCCGAAAGCAGCTACTCGCCGATCACGGCGATCCTCACCCTGCTGAGCGGCGTCACCTTTGCGCTACTGGCGTTCGAGTGGTTTCCGCGTAAGACGCAACCTGCTCGCAGGGAAGCTGGACGCCCCAGGGTTCCGGCGAAATCGGAATCCCAGCCGTTTCTTCGTCTTCCTTGACGCATTTCGTTGCCGCTGCCTTCAGGGCTTCATCCCAGTACGGACGCCCTCGGGATTCGGGCTCGCGGACGTCGTAGGAGGTGACGATCGCCAGCGCGATCATGGCCACGGTCACCCCCACCGGCAGGTACGCCTTTAGCCAGCCCTCGCGGCTCCGGACGGCATAGTCGACGAGGACGACGACCACGCTGAGGAAGATCAGCGCCGGGACCATCACGTAGCGGCCGCTGGGCGCCCCTTCGATCCCGCTGCGCAGGTAGATGTATTCGCCGACTTCGCGGGAGTAGGTGGAGAACACGAACATCACCAGCGAGGTCAGCACGCCGATGACCCCGAACCAGCGAGCGCCGGCGGGTCCCGTCCAGAGGCGCCAGGCGAAGCCGACGACGAGCAGGACGAGGGCGACGATCAACAGGGTCCAGCCGAGATCGACCCAGAGGTTGCCGGCGAGTTTTTCCCCCAGCAGGCCGCCGACGAGGACGCGCTGCAGGTAGGCGGTCCAGATGTGGCTGGTCCAGAGGGAGTCACCCTGCTGCTGGGCGAGCATCACCGGGATCTGGACGAGGGCGCCGAGGAAGTAGGGGCCGAGCAGCGTCCAGTCGCGGGCCTCCCTCGCGGTTGCCGCCCGCAGCAATGCGACCGGCATGAAGAACCAGACGCCCGGGGTGCTGAGTCCGGTGCCGAGAAGGAAGAGCCCGCCGGCGAGGGCGCCGCCGAGCGTGCGCGGCCGCCAGAAGAGGAGCCAGAAGGTCCCGAACAGCATGTACCAGGGGAGGTAGGCGGCCGAGAGCACGGTCTCCTGCCCGGCCGTCACCGAGAGCAGGGTGGCGGCGGCCAGCCCGAGGCGGAGGTAGGGGTTGTGGACGTGGCCGCCGCAGCCGACCCAGACGGCAAGGGCGCTGACCGCGGCCAGAAAGGCCGAGAGGACCGTGATCGCGGCTGCCGCCTGATCGAGCGGCACCAAGGTCGCCACCTCGGCGACCAGCCGCGGCCCCACCACCAGGTAGCCGGCATATGGGGTGAAGACATCGTGGAAGAAGCCCTGGGTCAGAGCCCCCTGCAGGTAGATAGGACCATCCTCGGCCCAAAGCGTGTTGACCGAGGCCGAGAAGCCGAGCCTCATCAGGGCCAGCGCCGTCCCCAGGACCAGGAATGCGGCCAGGACCCCACCCAGTTCCCAGCGCGGCGCCCGCCGCTCGCCCTGCTGTGCTTCCGGGAAGAGCGTCTCGCGCAACCGCACGGCGCGGCACGATAGCGGCGGCTCCCCCGGCATGCTCTCCATGTCAGGCTGCCCCGATGAGGATTTGCCTGATCGGGCCGGGGGATATCTACGGGCACCTGGCAGAGCTGCTGGGGACCGAGCACGAGGTAACCCTGGTCCGCCCGGCTGAGGAGGCAAGCCAGGAAAAAGCGCCGCGGGCCTACCGAGAGCTCCTGGTGGAGCCGACGGTGGAGCAGGAGCGAACCGTCTTCGCCGGTGCCGACCATCGGTACTCGGCAGCGGTGCTCGCGGCAATGGAGCGGGTATACGGCGGGTCCGGCCCGGACTTGGTCGAGGTCGCTGACCACCGGGCCCACGGCCTAGTGCCGCTGATGGCCCGTCGTTGCGCCGCGCCCTTCCTGCAGAGAACCCGATTTGCCGTGCGGCTGCTAGGGACGGCTGAGTTGCGGGGGCTCCATGACGGCAGCTTCGGCGATCGCGACCTGAGGCTCCTGTCCGAGCTGGAGCGGGAGCAGCTGCGCCTGGTCGACTGCCTGCTCTCTCCCGGCGGCGATGGGCTCGATCTCTACCGCCGCTACTACGAAGCTGAGTTCGCCGACGCCCTCGAACTCGGCCTTCCTGGCCCTCCCACTACCCCCGTCGATCTTCTGCCCGATGAAGGTGAGCGAGGCTTGCGCATCCTCTACTGCGGCCGGCTTTCCCGCAGCGGGGGCGCGATTGCGCTTGCCGAAGCCTGCCTGCGGCTGCCGGTCGATTCCTGGACCTTGACGATGGTGGGTAGCGACACGGCGACTGCACCGGTCGGCCAGTCGGTGCGGCTGACGATCGAAGCGATGTTCGCCGGCGATCCGCGCCTGACGATCGGCGCCGCGGACGAGGTGAGCGTGCAGTGGGAGCGGCACGACCTCGCGGTGGTTCCGCCTAGCTTTTCGACTTGGTCTGTGGCAGCCCTCGAAGCGATGCGGAGTGGCATGCCGATCCTCGCCACTCCGGTGGGAGACCTACCGACCCTCATCCACCCGCACAAGACTGGGTGGCTGGCCGAAGGGCTTGGCGCGGAGCCGCTGCGCCAGGCTCTGCTCGATCTGCTCGAACGTCCCGAGCAGGTGACCCAAGTCCGTGAATCGGGGGCAGTGATCGAGCGCTACGAAGAGGTAACCGATCCCGAGCGGATAGTCGCTGGATACGCGCAGCTCCTCGAGCTGCCGGCCGAGTCCAGCCCGGGGTTGTCACGGCCGGCGTCCACCTCCGACTCGAACCCGCTGGTCACCGGCGTCATCCCTTATCACCGTGCCTCCCCTTACATAGAGGATGCATTGCGATCGCTGTTGGCGCAGACGCACGACAACGTCGAGGCGGTGATCGTCAACGACGGCTCCTTCGAGCCTGCCGACGCTGTGATCGAGCGATTCGCCAATCACCCCCAGGTCCGGGTGGTGACTCAGCTGAACACGGGTGAGACCGCGGCGCGAAACTTCGGAGCGCAGCTGGCGCGAGGAGAGTTTGTGGTCATGCTGGATGCCGACAACATGCTCGAGCCCTCGTTCGTGGCGCGGGCTTTGGCCGTCTTCGAACGCGAGCCCGCGCTTGCATACGTCTCCTGCTGGCTGCGGTTTGTCAGCGCGGATGGGTCCGCCTTCCATCAACCCAGCGGTTACGCTCCGCTGGGGAACGGGGTGGTCCGTGACGACACGAACAACTGGGATGGCGACACCCTGGCGCTCTTTCGTCGCGCGCTGTTTGCAGAGGACGGGTTCGGGTTCGACGAGGCGATCATCTATTCGGATTGGGAGCTCTACCGGGCGCTGCGGGAGGCTGGGCGGATCGGCACGGTGATTCCTGAGCAGCTCGCCAGGTATCGCTTCCTGGGTTCTTCCCTGCAGCGAGCGCACACGCTGGAGATGCAGGAAAGGGGCTGGAACGAAGCCCGAGGCAGACGGGTGTTGGGCAAGACGACGTGGACCGCGGGGGAGCTGCATGGCGACTGAGCGGGAAGAGGAGCTGCTGCGAACCAATGCCGAGCTCGCGGCAGAGATCCGGCGCCTTGCCGCCGGCGAGATCACAGCCCCTCGCTCAGCAGCTGGGCCGAGTGCCCGCGGCCTCACCCGCTTAGTGGCCGAACGCCAGGAGCTGAGCGAGAAAAGCGACGAGCTCTTGGCTGAGCGGGATCGCCTGCAGACGGAGCTCGGGACGCAGCAAGCGAGAGCCGACACGCTCGAGCAAAAGCTGGCCGGCAGCGAGAGCGAACGCGCGCAGCTGGCGCACGAGGTCCAGAGGCTGCGCAGCGGTGCCGGGGGTATCGCGAGGAGGATCTGGGCCCGGCTCCTGCGCCGGCGCTGAAGCAGTGTCGAGTTCTTCGCCTCAGCCGCGGCGTTGCCGTCGCAGCGCCAGCGCCTCGCGGGTACTGAGATCGACTAACGGCGCAACCGCGACATCGCGATGGCCGAGATCGGCAGCGTCACGCCAGCCGCGGAACCTTCCTTTCAGTCCCGCTGCCGTGCGGTCCTTCAGCAGCTGTCCGGTGCAGAGGGCGCCCTCGGCGGCGAGCGCTCGCAGGGCCAGGCGGGGATCGCGCATGACGCCGTAGCGGCGCAGCATGTAGCCGCGGCTCCAGCCGGTCCAGGCGTACTTGCGGGCGCTGGCGGCGCCGAGGCTGGCGGAGTAGGCGTGCAGCGCCCGCGCCGCCGGGGCCAGGGCGCAGCGGCTGCCGCGGGCGGCGAGCCGCAGGGCGAGGTCGAGATCCTCGTAGTAGAGGAAGATCCGCTCGTCGAAGCCGCCGACCGCCTCGAACGCGGCCCGGCGGTAGAGGGCTGCGCCGCCGGTCGGGCCGAGTGGGGGAGCAGCGCCCTCGGCGGCGGAGGCCGGCTCGCCGTGGAGGTAGTCGAAGCCCATCAGGGTCGCGTCGGCGACGACGCCGGCGGAGTCGATTAGCTCCGGCGCCCGTTCCTGCAGCAGCACGCCGGCGACCGAATCGACGCCCTCGCCGAGCCCCTCCAGCAGCGCCTCGAGGAAGCGCGGCTCCGGCACGGCGTCGTTGTTGAGCAGGATCACCGGGTCGCCCGGCACCTCCGCCACCGCGCGGTTGATCGCCCGCCCGAAGCCGAGGTTCTCGTCCAGCTCGATCACTCGCACCGCCGGCAGCTCTCGCCGGGCCAGCGCCACCGAGTCATCGTCCGAGCCGTTATCGACGAGGACGACATCGCACGCGGCCGTCTGTTCGTCCAGGGCGCGCAGAACCGCGCCTAAGCGGGCCGCGCCGTTGAAGTTGGGGATGTAAATGGTTGGTTGCACCGGTCTCTTCGCCGCTCGGTAGGGTTGCAGCCTCGCATGGAGCCCTTGAAGGGACTGATCCTCTCTGGTGGCGCCGGCACGCGCCTGCGCCCCATCACCCACACCTCTGCCAAGCAACTGGTCCCGGTTGCCAACAAGCCCGTGCTCTTCTACGGGATCGAGGCGCTGGTCGATGCCGGGGTGAAAGAGATCGGGATCATCATCGCCCCCGAGACCGGCGAGGAGATCAAAGAGGCGGCCGGCGACGGCTCCCAGTTCGGCGCCGAGATCACCTACATCGTCCAGGACAAGCCGGCTGGGCTCGCCCACGCCGTCCTCACCGCCGAGGAGTTCATCGGCACCTCGCCGTTCGTCATGTACCTCGGCGACAACCTCCTGCGCGACGGCATCCGCGGCCTCGTCTCCACCTTCACCGAGCACGAGCCCGATGCGCTGATCCTGCTGACCCCGGTCGACGACCCGCAGTCCTACGGCGTCGCCGAGCTCGACGGCGAGCGGATCGTGCGCCTGATCGAGAAGCCGAAAGACCCGCCCTCGAATCTGGCCCTGGTTGGTGTCTATCTCTTCAGCAACCTGATCTTCGACTCCGCCCGCTCGCTGGAGCCCTCCTGGCGCGGCGAGTTGGAGATCACCGAGGCGATCGACAAGCTGATCGACGAGGGACGCGACGTCCGCTCCGAGGTCGTCCGCGGCTGGTGGAAGGACACCGGCCAGCTCGCCGACATGCTCGAGGCCAACCGCCTCGTCCTCGAGGAGCTCGTCACCTCGGTCGACGGCGAGGTCGACGAGACCTCGAAAGTCGAGGGACGGGTCGTGATCGGCCCCGGCGCCAAACTGCAGGGCGCGGTCGTCCGCGGCCCCGCGGTGATCGGCCCCGGCGCCCACATCGAGGACGCCTACATCGGCCCCTACACCTCGATCGGCGACGGCGTCCACGTCCGCCGCTCCGAAGTCGAGAACTCGATCGTCCTCTCAGGTTCGGTGGTCGAGGACCTCGGCACCCGGATGGAGGCGAGCCTGCTCGGCAAGGAAGTGAAGCTGACCCGCAGCGAGGGGATGCCGAAGACCCTCCGCCTCCTGGTCGGCGACAAATCCGAGATCAAACTCGTCTAGTGGGAGCGGTGCGGTGAAGCTGCTCGTTACGGGAGCGGCCGGGATGCTCGGTCGCGATGTCCTCCTTGCCGCCGGCAACGCCGGCCATGACGTGGTCGGCTACGGTCGCGCCGAGCTCGACGTCACCAACCCCGAGACGGTCGCCCGCCGCTTCGAGCTCGAGCGCCCCGACGTGGTGATCAACTGCGCCGCCTGGACCGACGTCGACGGTGCCGAGACGGCCGAGGAGGCCGCTTTCGCGATCAACGGGAAAGGCGCCGGCAACGTCGCCGCCGCCGCGGCCGAGATCGAAGCGCGCGTCCTCCACGTCTCCACCGACTACGTCTTCGACGGCACCAAAGGCTCGCCCTACGTTGAGAGCGATCAGCCGGCGCCGCTCTCGGCCTACGGCCGCACCAAGCTCGCCGGCGAGGAGGCGGTGGCCGCTGCCAACAAGCGCCACTTCATCGTCCGCTCGGCTGGCCTCTACGGGCTCGGCGGCCGCAACTTCGTCGACACGATGCTGCGCCTCGCCGAGCGCCAGAACGAGGTCACGGTGGTCCGCGACCAGGTCGGCTCGCCGACCTACACCTGGCACCTCGCCTACGGCATCGTCCGCCTGATCGAGGGGATCGAGTACGGGATCCACCACATGGCGGCGGCGGGCCAGTGCTCCTGGTACGAGTTCGCCCGCGAAATCTTCGAGCAGGCCAAGGTCGAGTGCAAAGTGCTCTCGATCACCAGCGAGGAATTCGGCGCCGCCGCGGCGCGCCCGGCCTTCTCGGCGCTGGTCTCCCAGCGCGAGCACGCAATCCGACTTCCCAGCTGGCAGGACGGGCTTGCCGGCTATCTCGCCCAACGACAAGCGGAGGCAAGCGAATGAGACTCCTGGTCACCGGAGCGGCTGGCTTCATCGGCTCCACCTACGTGCGGCTCGTGCAGGAGGAGCATGAAGTCGTCGTCCTCGACAAGCTCACTTACGCCGGGCGGCGCGAGAACCTGCCCGCGGGGACGAAGCTGATCGAGGGGGCGATCGAGGACCCCCACGTAGTCCGCGAAGCGATGGAGGGTGTCGACGCGGTCGTCAACTTCGCCGCCGAGAGCCACGTCGACCGCTCGATCGACGACCAGGAAGCGTTCGCCCGCACCCACGTCGTCGGCACCGGGACGCTGCTGGACGCGGTCCGCGAACTCGGGATCGAGCGCTACGTCCAGGTCTCGACCGATGAGGTCTACGGCTCGATCGATTCGGGCTCCTTCACCGAGACTTCGCCGCTCGATCCCTCCTCGCCCTACTCGGCGACGAAGGCTGCCGGGGACCTGCTCGTCTCCGCCCACGTCCACACCTACAAGCTCGACGCCTCGATCGTCCGTGGCTCCAACAACTATGGCCCGCGCCAGTACCCGGAGAAGCTGATCCCGTTGATCGTCTTGAACGCGATCCACGGCGACACGCTGCCGGTCTACGGCGACGGTAAACAGGTCCGCAACTGGCTCTTCGTCGAGGACTTCTGCCGCGGCATCCACACGGTGCTGGCGAAGGGCAAGGCCGGCGAGGCCTACAACGTCGGCGGCCCCGACGAGTGCGAGAACATCGAGGTCGTCAAGCGGGTGATCGAGCTGGTCGGCGCCGACGAGTCGCTGATCGAGTACGTCACCGATCGCCCCGGCCACGACCGCCGCTATTCGCTCTCCTCGGAGAAGCTGAAGAGCGATCTCGGCTGGGAGGCCGAAGTCCACTTCGCCGAGGGCCTCGAGCGGACCGTCAACTGGTACCGCGACAACGAGGACTGGTGGGGCCCGATCCGCTCTGGCGAGTACCGCGAGTACTACGAAAAGCATTACGGGAAGGCGCTCGGCTAGTGGCCGAGCGGTTGGAGACGAAGCTCGACGGGGTGGTCCTGATCGAGCCGGTGGTCCACGGCGACGAGCGCGGCTTCATGCTCGAGTCGTACAGCCGCGAGGGCTGGCGCGGGCTCGGCGTCGAGGTCGACTTCGTCCAGCACAACCACTCCCGCTCCTCGAAGGGGACGCTGCGGGGGATCCACTTCCAGACCGAGCCGGGCCAGGCGAAGCTCGTCCGCTGCGCCCGCGGCGAGATCCTCGACGTCGCCGTCGATTTGCGCCGCGGTTCGGCCACCTACGGGCAATGGGAGGCCCACGTCCTCGACGACGTCTCCCATCGCCAGCTCTTCGTCCCGGTCGGCTTCGGCCACGGCTTCGCCGTCCTCTCCGACATAGCCGACGTCGCCTACCAAGTCTCCAGCTACTACGACCCCGCCACCGAGGCCGGCATCGCCTGGGACGACCCCGTCGTGGGGGTCGACTGGCAAGTTGCAGACCCCCTGCTCAGCGAGCGCGACAAGAACGCCCCAAAGCTCGCCGAGATCGCCGACGAGCTGCCGTTCCGATTTTAGGCGCCGAAGCGCAGCCGATTCTTGCCCCAGCCGGGTGTGGTCAAAGTCGGATGCGATGACGGAGCAGCTTGATGGTCTTGCTGAGCGCGGTGCGGACGCGACCTGGTTCGTAGCGGACCTCGTAGTGGGTGAAGCGGAGCGGGGTCATCCCGGCTATCACGTGAGCGCGGTCGCGGCGGGCGTCCTTTAACTGCGCCGATGGCGTGCGGTGGTAGCGAAGCCCATCGGTCTCCACCACCAGCCCGAGATCGGGCCAGAAGAAGTCGACTTCGAAAGTGTTGACGCGTTGTTTGCTCAACGGCATCGGCAGCTTTGCCGCTTTAACGAGACGACGGAAATAGATCTCGAGATCCGAGTCGGAAAGCTGGAAAAAAAGCTTGTCCAGCAGGTGGCGCAGGGGCCGCACTCCAGGCTGCCCGCGGTAGCGGACTAGCTGGTCTCGAAGGGTTTCAGGATCGATCAGACCGCGCTTATCCGCATCGTTCACCGCCCGCTCGAGCGGAATCGGGTCGAGTTCTGTCGCCAGGTCGAGGAGCGTCTGGGTAGGTGAGGTGACGGGTATGTCGTCGTGGCGCAGGATGTCATCTGCAAGGAGGCCCGGCCGACCGTGGAAACGGATCCCGGCACGCCGCAGTTCGCAGCGGCGTCGCACGCTGACGTCGATCCTCCCGTCTTCCTCCCTGCCGATTCCCCAGAGCGACGCGGCGCTTCGGTAACTCAGCGCTGCTCCCTCTCCACCTGCCAGAACTGCTGCCATCCACCGCCGCTTCTGGTTTAGCGCGGGCCACCCGACGGCGTAGACGCCAAGGCTCACGGGGAAGAGGCGCGCACGTGCCACGCGATGTTCGATCGACCTCGGGCCGAACCCGAGCGCCAGCAATTGCTGGCGGGTCACGATCCCATGCTGCTTCCCAGCGAGCTGCCACGTCTGGGTGCTACGCGTATCCGATTTCTGCCCCACTCTGGTGGGGTAAGAATCGGAAGCGCTTGCTTCTTCCCCCGGTCTGCACGCAGACTGCCCTCGTTGCGAGGGTTACGGTCGGGCGCGGCCGCCGGTTAGGGAGACGAAGGTTCGCCAGGCGGGCTTGGGGTGGAACTTGGTGCCTTCGCGGAAGAGGCCGACCGAGTCGCAGAAGGTGCAGGATTCCTTCAGGTCTTTCCAGGAGAACCAGTAAACCTGCTTGATGTCGAGGCGGTTGCGGTTTTCCAGCAGGTAGCCATAGGCCGCCTTCATCTGCTTGACCTGGCCGCGGATGCCCTGCTCGAAGGCGACTTCCTGAAAGTTGTTCTGCGAGCCCCAGCCGATCTCGGTGATGTACATCGGCACCCGGTCGTGGTTTTCGACCGTGACTTCGTGCAGCGCCTCGACCAGTTCTTCGAGGTCTTCGGGGAAGGCCGCGTACGGGTGCAGGGCGATGCCGTCGAAGAAGCTCTTGATCCCCGGGGTGCGGTAGATCGCTTCGAGGAATTTCGCCGCCGGCATCCCTTTCTTGCCGGTGGCGGTCGGTTCGCCGAAGAGGCCGGAAAGAATCACTTTCGCCGCCGGGTCGATCCGTTTGATCGCCGGGGTGGTGATCTTCAGCAGCCTGACGAAGCGCCCCGGTGAGACCGGGTAGGCGAAGTAGAAGAAGTTGGCCTCGTTCCAGACCTGCCACTGGCGGATCGGGACCGGCCGCGGCAGCACGGTTTCGTACTGGACGCCGGGCGCGTGTTGGGCCCAGAATTCGCCGCCAGGCCCGTAGCGGTGGACCGCCGCTTCGACGAACCCGATCCAGGCCTTGCGGGCGACCCCGCTATCGATCGGCATCGTCGTGTACTTGCGGTTGATCCAGGTCGGGACGCCGTAGAGGATCGGCAGCACCTGCATCCCGTGGCGAGCCGCGACTTCGACCACCGGATCGAAGCTGGACCAGTCATAGCCGCCCCTGCGGGTCGGCTGGACGCTGCCCCAGGTGAGCGGCCAACGGATCGTTTCGATCCCGCCCGCCTTCATGTAGGCGGCGTCAGCGTCGGTTGGGGTCGACTGCGGGTCGATCCCGAAGAAGCCGCGCGGCGCCGGCACCCGCGGCTTGGCCACGGCACCGGGCTGCGCCTCGACGAGGAGGGCGGCGATCAGGAAGCTGCAGAGGAGGACGGCGGCGAAAAGACGTTTCATTCGAGTGCGAGAGGGTAGCGGGCCGGGTCGCCGGGAATGTGGAGATAGGCTGCGCCGCCGTGCTTCCTGCAGGCGCCAAGGCGAGAGCGCAGCTGATCTACCTGCTGAAGGCGGCCGCCCGCTACCTGCGCTGGCTCCCGACCGACTTCCGCCGGCGACGGGATGAGGGCCCGAAGGCGGGCCTGATGCCGCCCCGGCGCCTCGCCTTCGTCGGCCGCGGCGACTTCGAGCGCACCGGCAACGAGTACCTCGCCCACTTCAAAGAACTAGGCGACCTGCAGCCCGGCGACCGCGTCCTCGACATGGGTTGCGGGATTGGGCGGATGGCGATCCCGCTGATGGGCTACCTGGACGATTCCGGCTCCTACGCCGGTTTCGACGTCGGCCGGGCGATGATCCGCTGGTGCCAGCGCGAGGTCAGCCCGCGCCGGCCCGACTTCCAGTTCACCTGGGCCCCCGTCTACAACCAGAAGTACAACCCCTTCGGCTCGAAATCCGCCGCCGAATTCCGCTTCCCCTACGAGGACGGCAGCTTCGACTTCGTCTTCGCCACCTCGCTCTTCACCCACCTGGTCCGGACGGAGACCGAGCACTACCTGCGGGAAACGGCGCGGGTCCTGCGCCCCGGCGGCACCTGCCTGCTCACCTTCTTCCTGCTCGACGAGCACGCCGAAGCGGAGATGGCGGCGGGGCGGGCCTCGTTCAATTTCCGCCACCCGATCGAGGGCGGCTTCACCACCGACCCGAGCCAGCCCGAGGAAGCGATCGCTTTCCCCGTCGCCGACCTGCGGGAGATGGCGGCGGCCGCAGGGCTGGAGATCGAGGAGCCGATCAGGTTCGGCCTCTGGTCGAACCACCCCGAAGGCCCGGCGGGGCAGGACATAATCCTCGCCCGTCGCGCCGCCTGAGCCTCAGTCGCGCCCGCGCAGGCCGGTGATCGCCAGGCTGACGCCGAGCTTGGCGGCGACCCCGGCGTAGACGGCGGCGTTGACCAGCGGGTTGTGCTCCGGCGCGTCGAAGCGGCGGTAGAAGCGCCCCATGCCGCGGTGGAAGGCGATCTCCTGGCGTGGCGCCCGGCGCCGCGCGCTCGAGCCGCCCTTGACGTGCAGCGCCACGCCGGCCGGCTCGTAGAACACCTTCCAGCCGGCGAGCCAAAAGCGGCGGCACCAGTCGAGGTCCTCCATGTAGAGCCAGTAGCCCTCGTCGAGCAGGCCGACCTCGCGCACCGCCTCGGTGCGGCAGAGCATGAAGGCGCCGTTGACCGCATCGACCTCGCCCGGCTCGTCGTCGCCGAGGTGGGCGGCCCGGTACTGCTCGCCGCCGACGCCGGTGAAGTGCCCGAGCGCGCTCAGCGGCGTCGGGAAGGAGCGCTTGCAGGCGTGGTCGAGCTCGCCAGTCTCGGTCACCAGCTTCACTCCGACCATCCCGATCCGCTCCTCCGAGCGCAGCCGCGCCAGCGCCGCGTCAAGCGTCCCGGGGTAGACCTCCGTGTCGGGATTCAGCAGCAGCACCGCGGCGGCGGGCGTCTGGCGCAGCACGAGGTTGTTGGCGGCCGAGAAGCCGATGTTGCCGCGCCGCAGCAGCCGCACCTCCGGGAACTCGACCTCGACCATGTCGGGAGTGCCGTCGGGGCTGCCGCTGTCGACAACGGTCACCCGCATCTCGCCATCGGCGATCGGGTGCTCGGCGAGCGAGCGCAGGCAGCGCCGCAGCAGCGCTTCGGCGCCGTGGCTGACGATCACGATCTCGAGGGTCAGTCCGCTGTTCCTTTTGGTCGTCATGCAGCCATAAGGAACAGCGAAGCGATTTAGTAGGCGCCCTCGCCGCGGACCAGGGCCCGTGGCGTCCGCAGCAGGATCTCCAGGTCGGTCAGCAGCGAGAGGTTGTCGAGGTAGTCGCGCTCCATCGCCAGCCGCTCCTCGAAGGTGAGGTCGCTGCGCCCGTAGACCTGCATCGGCCCGGTCATCCCCGGCTTCACTGCGAGGCGGCCGCGCTGGCGCTCGTCATACAGAGCGACGACGCTCTCCTCCTCAGGCCGCGGCCCGACCAGGGACATCTGGCCCCTCAGCACGTTCCACAGCTGGGGCAGCTCGTCGAGGCTGGTCCGGCGCAGGCTGCGGCCGCTGCGGGTGACGCGCGGGTCGTCGGGGATCTTGAAGGCCGGCTGGTCGAGGTTCTCGATGTCGACCAGCTCCGGCAGCCGCTGCTCGGCATCGGCGACCATCGTCCGGAACTTGACCATCGTGAACGGCTCCCCTTCGCGGCCGGCTCGCCGCTGGCGGAAGAAGACCGGGCGACCGTCGTCGAGCAGGATCCAGAGGGCGATCGTCAGCAGCACCGGCGACAGCAGCACCAGCAGCAGGGCGGAGATGACGACGTCCATCACCCGCTTCATCGCCACCGTCGAGCGCGGCGGGTCGCTGAAGCGGAAGTCGAGTACCGGCAGCTCGGCGAGGCGGTTGAGCTCGATCCCCGGTCCTAGCAGCCCGTAGTGCTGGGGCAGGAAAGTCAGCGCCAGGCCCTCGACCTTGCACTCCTCGATCAGGTGCTCGGCCTCGTCCTCGCTCATCTCCGGTTCGGTGACGACGACCCGCTCGATCGCGTGCTCGCGGGCGATCCGGGAAATGTCGCCGGGGGCGCCAAGGCGCGGCAGCTCCCGCGCCTCCGCCTCCGCCTCCGGGGCGAGGTAGCCGACCAGCGCCAGCCGCGTCTCTGGGTGGGTGGAGACCCGCCGGGCGACCAGGTCTGCCGCTTTCGCCGGCCCGATCACGATCCCGGTCGCCTGGGCGGTCAGCCGGTGCCAGAGGAAGCGGAGGACCCCGCGTAGGGAGAAGGAGAGCAGGAAGGTGCCGACCCCGACCCCGATTGCCGCCGCTGGCGAGAGCGGCCCGGCGGGGCTGATCGCCATCAGCGCGTCGAGGACCAAGATCGCCAGCACGGTGGCGGTGACCAGGGAGGGGAGCTCGTCGAGGGTGCTGTGGCGGAGCCGGCGGTGGTCGTTGTCGTAGAGGCCCTGGAGCTTGACCACGATCACCCACGCTGGGCTGAAGAGGACCATCCAGAAGAGGTCGCCGATGTCGGTGCTGGAGCTGGAGGCGGTGATCACGCAGAGGACGGCGAGCAGGGCGCCCCAGTCGCTCAGGGCCAGCAGCCGCCGCAGGACGGCGCCGCGGCGGCGGAACTCGCTCGGCCCGCGACCCTCGGGGTCGAACGGCAGCGGCCCCGGCCGCGGCGTCTCGACCGCTTTCGGCGCCTCAGGCTTGATGTCGGGCGTCTGACTCATACGCATCCTTCAAAACCTTCTTCGAGGCACTTTTCTTCGGGGTTGAGTCGACGAGCTTCTTCCAGGCTCGCTTTCGCAGCAGCGTTATCGCCTGCCTCATGAGCGACTCGGGCCCGCAGGTAATGCAGCTTCCAGTTGTCTTCTTCGCGGTCGATCGCCTGGCTGAGGCGGTGGACGGCGAGGTCGTATTCGCCCTGGGACTCGGCGAGCAGGCCGAGCTGGAGGTAGGGGCTGGCCGCCCAGGGCTCGATCGAGCGGGCCGTCTCGGCGTGGTCGACGGCGGCGGCGATGTTGCCGTCGGCGGCGCTGGCGTTGCTGGTGTCGATCTCGCGGTCGACCAGCAGCGGGCCGATCAGGGCCAGCGCCGCGATCCAGGCGAAGGCGAGGCCGGCGACGGTGAGCCCGAAGCGGCGTCGCTCTTCCCTGCCGTTGGCGCCGGTACGGGCCTGCGCGAGCTGGGCGCAGCGAGCTGCGACCAGGGCGCCGCCGGCGAGGAAGAAGATCGCCCCGACGCCGGCGATTTCCCAGAACCAGTCGATCGCGGCGCCGATCGCGAATGCGAGGCAGGCGGCAAAGAGGACGGCGTAGAGCTCCCGGCGGGGACCGCCGGCGTGCCGCCAGGCGGCGAATCCCGTCCAGAGGATGGTTCCCACCAGCGCCAGCACCAGCAATCCTCCGAAGACACCGAGCTCGGTGAACGCCTGCAGGTAGAGCGAGTGGGCGTTCAGCACCGGGTCTTCGATGTGGCGCAGCTTGTCCCAGGAGAAGCGGTAGGTGCCGGCGCCGTGGCCGAGCACCGGGTCTTCCTCGAAGGCGTCGACCGCGACCCGCCAGAACTCGTGCCGGTTAGCGCCCGAGAGCTGGCTGAAATGCTGGGCGGGGTTGGAGGGGAACTGCTGGTCGGGACGCGAGAACTGGTCCCAGGCGCGGCCGCCGACGGCGATCGCCGCTGCCAGCGCAATTAGAGCGCCGACCAGGGCGAGGAGCTTCAGCGTCCGGCGGTTGCGGGAGAGCGCGAGCGCGCGCCCGGTCAGGGCGCCGTCGCGGCGCTCGATCCGCCGCAGCAGGGCGTAAAGCAGCACCGTGAGGGCAACCCCGGCGACCAGGAGGAGGAGGACCTTCACCCCTTGGTTGACCGTCGCCTGCTCGTCGAAGTTCTGGGCGAGGCTGGTGCCCGCCTGGACCTTCAGCACCGCCGGGATCGTGCCGAGGGTCCCGATCGCCAGCGTTCCCAGCATCCAGAGCCGGTCGTGGGAGAGGATCAGCAGGCAGCCGCAGGCGACCACCAGCCCAAGCAGGCCGCCGCGCGAGAAGGTGAAGTAGAGGGCGAGCAGGACGACGGGGAGCGCGGCCACCGCGACCCAGCGCAGCGCCGCGGTCAGCGAGCGGCGGCTCATCCAGAGGCAGAAAGCCGCGCCGATCCCGAAGGCGAGGCCGTCGGCGTTCCAATAACCAAACGGATATCCGGTGCGTGGGCCGCTCCCCGGCCCCGCCCCGAGCTCAAATACATGGGGGAGCAAACGGCTTGCCAGAGCCAACAGAGCCGCCCCAATCAGGGCAATTCCGATCCCTTCAGCGAAACGTTGGCGCCTTTGGTCGGTTTGGGCGATCAGGAACGCGGTGAGGAAGAAGCCCAGATAGACGAGAACCCGGTCGGCTTCGATCACGCTGAGCTCTACTGACCCTGACCAGAGAGATGAGAATGCGGAAAAAAGCGCCAGTCCTCCGATCAATCCCGTCGCCCACCAGAAGGGTCGCCCCAGCGTCGCCTTCCCGGCGGCGCCCAGCGCCAGCATCACGACCAGCACTGCTAGGACCGCGAGCCCGGCAATGTGGCGATCGCTCAGGAAAAACCCGCCACCTGCGAGCGCCAGTCCGAGGATCAAGGCGAGCGGACTTATCAACGCCGCTGATTCCTCTAGTCTTGCGCGCCATGCCTCAGGCCCGGCACCCCCGCCCCCGGAGTGCGGCCCTACTTGCCGCCTCGCTTCTGTCAGTGCTTGCTGTGCTGGCATTGGCTTGCTCACCCGCTATGGCTCACGCCGAAGAAGCGACGGGGCCGCAGTACGAAACTGAAATACCAACCGTGCCGCCGCAAGAAGGTTCCGGCGTCGGTGGCGGCGGCCACCACAACAGTGGCGGCAGCGGCGGCGGCCCAAACGCGGGCATCTCGAATACTCCCGACGGCAACGGCGCGGGCGGCGGCAATCCGGAAGCGGGCGGCGGCTCCCACAACGGCCAGGGTAACCAAGGCCCCGCTGGCAACGACGGGCAGAAGCAGGGCGGTTCGGTTGGTTCAGGAGTGGCGCTCGGCGAAGGTAACTCCCCGACCGAAGCCGGGGAAAACACTTCGGCCGCCAGCGAAGACGACTCGTCCTCGCCGCTGGTCCCGATTCTGATCGCGATCGTCGTCCTCGCGGCGATCTCGATCGGCGCCTACTACTACCGGCAGCGCCGTCAGGGCGCCGGCTCTTCCGTCTCGCCCAAGGCGAGCTGATCCGATGTCGAAAAGGAGCGAGTACATGAGCAGGATTCTGCGCGCCTTCACGCTGGCACTGGCCTTGACGACCTTCTTCGCCTTCTCGGCTGCTTCAGCGCAGGCGCTGCCCGCCGGCTTCTGGGGCGTGGTGCCGCAGAACGGGCCCACCTCCGAACAGTTCCAGCGGCTCGGCCGCGGCGGCGTCGAAAGCCTGCGGATGTCGATCGGCTGGGCCTCGGTACAGCCGAGCCCGGGCGGCTCCTACGACTGGAGCGGCTACGACAACCAAGTCGAAGAGGCCGCTAAAGCCGGGATCAGGGTCCTGCCATTTCTCACCGGGGCGCCCGAATGGGCGGTCCCGAGCAAACGGGTCGCCGGCGCCGGCGGTCTCACCGCTCCCGCCCGTCTGCCGGTCAGCGGCGCCGCTCGCACCGGCTGGGCCGCCTTCGTCACCGCTGCGGTGGCCCGCTACGGCCCCAGCGGCAGCTTCTGGGCCGAGCACCCCGGTGTCCCGAAACGGCCGATCCGGGAATGGCAGATCTGGAATGAGCCGAACTTCAAGTACTTCGTCGCCAAGCCCAACCCGGCCGAATACGGCCAGCTGGTGAAGATCTCCTACACCGCCCTGCGCGCAGCCGACCCGGGAGCGAAGGTCGCCCTCGCCGGGCTCTTCTCCCGCCCGAAGGGTGCCCGCGACCGCAAGACCGGCAAGCACAAAAGCCTCAACTGGTACGCCAGCGACTTCGTCAACGCGATGTACAAGAAGACGCCGGGCGTGAAGGGGAATTTCGCCAGCGCCTCCCTGCACCCGTACACGATCTTCGCCAAGGAACTGCCGGAAGTGGTCGAAGAACTCCGCAAGGTGATGAAGTCCAACGGCGACCCCGCCAAGGGCCTGCTGATCACCGAGCTCGGATGGAGCTCGGGCCCGAAGGCCGGTAACAACCTCTTCGCCAAGGGCCCCGCGGGCCAGGCCAAGGAACTGCGCACCGCCTTCTCCCTGGCCAGCAAGAACGCCGCCAAATGGCGCCTACGGAGCGTTTACTGGTTCTCAGTCGACGACCTCCCCGGCGCCTGCAACTTCTGTGACGGCTCCGGCCTCTTCAGCGAAGGCTTCAAGCCCAAGCCCTCCTGGTTCTCATACGTGAAGTTCGCCGGCGGCACCCCCTAGCGCGCCGCTAGCGAGGTTCAGTGGTCACTTGAGCACAGGATCATGTGCTCAAGTGACCTACCGTCCTGCGGCGCCGGTCGCTCGGGCACGGGCGGCTACCTGGCGCAGAACCTTGCGGACGTGGTCCGGTTCGCTGGCGATCTGCCAGTGGGAGAAGCGAAGGGGCCAGAGGCCGGCGGCGATGTGAGCTTGATCGCGTTGGAGGCCACGCCGCTGCTGAGACGCGGTGCGGTGGTAGCGCAGGCCGTCGGCCTCGACGACGATGCCAAGCTCGGGCCAGAAGAAGTCGACTTCGAATTCATTGACCCATACTTTGGTCTCGGGGACCGGGAGCCCGGCGCGCTTTGCCACTGGTCGCATCGCCCGCTCCAGCTCGGAGTCGCTGAGCCGGAAGTGGAGCGGGTCGAGCAGCCGGCGCAGAGGCCCGATGCCGGGCTCGCCGCCGTGGTCTGCGAGCGCCGCGTAGAGGGCGTCAGCGCGGACCCGCTCCAGCTTGTCCGCCTCGTTGACGGCCCGCTCGAGGCGGGATGGGGTGAGCTGGGTCGCTAGGTCGATCAGGGTGCGGATCGGGGAGGTAACGGCAATGCCTTCGTGCTCGGTTATCTCGTCCGGCCGCAGCGCGGTCCGGCGGTGCGCGCGTATGCCCGGCTGACGACTGCGCGTCGCCGCCGGCAGGGAGACCTCGACTAGGCCGCGCGGCTCGTCCCCAATTCCCCATAGCGCCGCAGCGCTCCTATGGCTCAGAACGGCACCGGGTCCGCACGCGACCAGTGCCGCCACCCACCGCCCGTGCTGGCTCACTTCCGGTCTCCCTACTGCGTACACACCGCGCCGAACCGGGTGCAGACGCCCGCTCTTCACCCGCCAGCGGATCGATGACCGTCCCAACCCGAGCTCGCGCAGCTGGCGGTAAGCGACCACGCCGTGCTGCCGCTTTACGAGCGCCCAGATGCGTCGATCGCGAACTCGCGCCTCCAGCTTTTGGTCACTTGGGATCACCATCCTGTGCCTAAGTGACCGAGGGCGGCAGATTCGCCCCCCTGCCAGGACGGCAGACCCACTTGCGTAAGATCGGTGGGTTGGCGACTAGGCAAAAAGCGAGTGCGAAGTCTGATCCGATGGCGCCGTTCTCGGCGGCTACTCGCCGCTGGTTCGATGCCTCTTTCGAGGGGCCGACGCCGGCGCAGGCGGGGGGCTGGGAGGCGATCTCAAGCGGCGCCCATGCGCTGATCTGCGCCCCGACCGGATCGGGGAAGACGCTCGCCAGTTTCCTCTGGGGGATCGACAAGCTGGCCCGCTCGAAGGAGCTGGGGACCGGGGTCAAGCTGGTCTATGTCTCGCCGCTGAAAGCGCTCTCCTACGACATCGAGCGCAACCTGCGGGCGCCGCTGCGGGGGATCGGCGCCGACGTCACCGTCGGGCTGCGGACTGGCGACACGCCGCAAAAAGAGCGTCGGGCGATGGCCAAAGAACCGCCCGACATCCTCATCACCACGCCGGAGTCGCTCTACCTGATGCTCTCCTCGAGCGTGCGGGAGATTCTCACCGGCGTCGAGGCGGTGATCGTCGATGAGATCCACGCCGTCGCCCAGACCAAGCGCGGCTCGCACCTCGCGGTGACCCTGGAGCGGCTCAACCACCTGGTCGAAAAAGAAGGCGGCGACCCGATCCAGCGGATCGGCCTCTCCGCCACCCAGCGCCCGCTGGAGCGGATCGGCAAGTTCCTGGTCGGGCCGAAGCGCGAGTGCAGGATCGTCGACGCCGGCCAGAAGAAGGCCCTCGATCTGGAGATCGTCGTCCCGGTCGAGGACATGGCCGACCCCGGCGCGCCCGCCTACCCGAGCGAGGACGGCCCGCCGCCGACTGAAATCGAGCCGAGTGCCCACGTGCGCTCAATTTGGCCGGCGATCTACCCGCGCCTGCTGGAGCTGGTGCAGGAACACACCTCGACGATGATCTTCGTCAACAACCGCCGCGCCGCCGAGCGGCTCGCCAAGCGGCTCAACGAGCTTGCGAACGGCGAAGGCGAAGGGGAGCTGCCCGCGACTGAGCACGCGGGCCACGCTGCGGCTTCTGACTCCCCCGACACGTACGTCGAAATCGCCCGCTCCCACCACGGCTCTTTGTCCCACGAGGAGCGCGCCAACGTCGAGGAGATGCTGAAGTCGGGCCAGCTGCCCTGTCTCGTCGCCACCTCCTCGCTGGAGCTGGGGATCGACATGGGGGCGGTCGATCTGGTGATCCAGGTCGAGTCGCCGAAGTCGGTGACCCGCGGCCTGCAGCGGATCGGCCGCGCCGGCCACCGCATGGGCGAAGTCTCCAAAGGCCGGATCTTCCCCAAATACCGCGGCGACCTGCTCGAGTGCGCGGTCGTCGCGCGGCGCATGCGGGAGGCGGAGATCGAGGAGACGGTGATCCCGCAGAACCCGCTCGACGTGCTCGCCCAGCACCTGGTCTCGATCGCGGCGCAGGAAGAGTGGGTGGTCGACGAGGTCGAGCGACTCCTAACCGCCACCGAGCCCTTCCACGAACTCTCCCGCGAACAGCTCGAGAACGTGCTCGACATGCTCGACGGCCGCTACCCCTCCGACCGCTTCGCCGAGCTGCGCCCGCGGATCGTCTGGGACCGCACCGAAGGCACGATCCACGGCCGCAAAGGAGCCAGGCAGCTGGTCGTCACCAACGCCGGCACGATCCCCGACCGTGGCCTCTACGGCGTCCACCTGCCCGACGGCCGCCGGGTCGGCGAGCTCGACGAGGAGATGGTCTACGAGGCCCGCCCCGGCCAGACCTTCCTGCTCGGCTCCAGCACTTGGCGGATCGAGGAAATCACCCGCGATCGGGTGATCGTCACCCCGGCCCCGGGGGCGCCCGGCGCCGTCCCCTTCTGGAAGGGCGACGGGATCGGCCGCCCCGCCGAGCTCGGCCGGGCGATCGGCGCCTTCGCCCGCGAGGCGGTCTCCCGCGATCCCGCGGAGCTGGCGAAGGAGTACGACCTCGACGAGCGCGCCGCCAACAACCTCGTCTCCTACCTGCGCGAGCAGCAGCAGGCGACCCGCGTCGTCCCCTCCGACGAGACGATCGTCGTCGAGCGCTTCCGCGACGAGATCGGCGACTGGCGCCTCTGCATCCTCTCGCCCTACGGCGGCCGCGTCCACGCCGCCTGGGGCCTCGCCCTCGCCGCCAAGATCCGCGACGAACGCGACCTCGAGGCCGACGCGATCTGGTCCGACGACGGCATCGTCATCCACCTCCCCGACGCCGACGAGCCGCCGCCCGCCGACCTCGTCCTGATCGACCCCGACCAGATCGAAGACCTGGTCGTCGGCGAGCTCTCCGGCTCGGCCCTGTTCGGCGCCCGCTTCCGCGAGAACGCCAGCCGCTCGCTGCTGATCCCGCGCGCCTACCCGGGCAAGCGCACGCCGCTCTGGCAGCAGCGGCTGAAGAGCCAGAGCCTGCTCGAGGTGGCGCGGGACTTCCCCCGCTTCCCGGTCGTGCTCGAGACCTACCGCGAGTGCCTGCGCGACGTCCTCGACCTGCCGGCGCTCGCCGAGCTCTTGGAAAAACTCCACTCGAGGGCGCTCAGCCTGGTCGAGGTGGAGACGCCGACCGCCTCGCCCTTCGCCTCCTCGCTGCTCTTCGACTATGTGGCCACCTACATGTACGAGGGCGATACGCCGAACGCCGAGCGGCGGGCGGCGGCGCTGGCCCTCGACCGCGACCTCCTGCGCGAGCTGCTCGGGCAGGAGGAGCTGCGCGAACTGATCGACCCCGAGGCGCTGGAAGAAGTCGAGGCGCAGCTGCAGCACCGCACCGAGGCCGGCAAGGCGGGCGATCGCGACGCCCTGCAGCAACTGCTGCGCAACCTCGGCGACCTGACGCTGGCCGAGTGCGAGGAGCGCGTCGAAGAGGGCTACTCGGCGAAATCGATGCTGGAGAAGCTGGTCGCCGAGCGGCGCGTCGCCAAAGTCCGGGTCGCGGGCGAAGAGCGCTACATCGCCGCCGAGGACGCCGGCCTCTACCGTGACGCGCTCGGCGTTCCGGAGCCGCCCGGCCTGCCGGAGACCTTCCTTGAGGAGCATCCCGACGCGATGCGGGCGCTGGTCCGCCGCTACGCCCGCACCCACGGCCCGTTCCCGACCCAGCAGCTGGCTGAGCGCTACGGCGTCGACCCCTCGCCGGCGCTGCGCGAGCTCGAGTCCGAAGGGGTGCTGGTCCGCGGCGAGCTTGCCCCGGGCGGGACCGAGCGCGAGTGGTGCGATTCCGAAGTCCTGCGACGGGTCCGCCGCGCCAGCCTCGCCCGCCTGCGCAAGGAGGTCGAGGCGGCCGATACCCGCGAGCTCGCCCGCTTCCTCCCGAGCTGGCAGAACGTCGACGCCTTCCGCCGCACCGGCGCCGGCCTCGATCGCCTGCGCGAGGCGCTGGTGCCACTGCAGGGGGTGGCGTTGACGCCGAAAACCTGGGAGCAGGACGTGCTGCCGCGGCGTCTCGGCGCCTACTCGAACAGCTGGCTCGACGAGCTCTGCACCAGCGGCGAGCTGGTCTGGATCGGCGCCGGTGCTCTCGGCCGCAACGACGGCCGCGTCGCCCTCTACTTCCGCGAGGACGTCCGCCTCGCCGGCCCGCCGCCGGCGAACTCGAAGCTGGAGCCGTTCACGGGCGAGGTCCACGACGCGATCCGCGAGCGCCTCGCGGGCGGCCCCTCCTTCTGGCTCGACCTCGTCGTCGAGCTCGACCACCCCGCTGAGGACCTCCACAACGCCCTCTGGGACCTGGTCTGGACGGGAGAGGTGACCAACGACGCCTTCGCGCCGCTGCGGGCGCCGCGCCTGCGCGCGGTGCCGCCCTCAGAACGCCCCGGCCGCCGCTTCGCCCGCCGCCGCAGCACCGCCGGCGCCGCCGTCCAGGGCCGCTGGAGCCTGACCGCGCCGCTCTTCGCCCACGCCCCCGGCCCCGGCGCCAAGCTCCGCGCCCAAGCCGAGCTGATGCTCGAGCGCTACGGCATCGTCACCAGGGAGACCGTCCTCGCCGAGGGCATCCCCGGCGGTTTCTCCACCCTCTACGGCGAGCTCGGCAACCTCGAGCTGCTCGGCACCGCCCGCCGCGGCTACTTCGTCGAGGGCCTCGGCGGCGCCCAGTTCGCCCTCCCCGGCGCAGTCGAGCGCCTGCGCTCGCTGCCCGAAGCCGACGGCTCCTACCTCGTCCTCGGCGCCACCGACCCTGCCAACCCCTACGGTGCCTCGCTCCCCTGGCCGAAATCAGAAAGCGGCCGGCGCCCCGGCCGCACCCCCGGCGCCCACCTGCTCCTCCGTGACGGCGAGCCGGTCGTCTTTGTCGAGCGCGGTGGCCGCGGCCTCCTGCGCCTGCAGCAGATCGAGGGCGAGGAGCTGGAGCAGGCGATGCGCGCCCTCGCCGATGCCGTTAGCGACGGCCACCTGCCGAAACTGGCGGTCGAGAAGCTCGACGGCGAGGCGATCATCGGCTCCGGCCACGAGGACGCCCTGGTCGGCGCCGGCTTCAGCCGCGGCCCCCGCAAACTGACCGCCACCGCTTAATCCGCCGCCAATTGGCCGCCCGGCCAGACCATTGCCATAATCGGTGTAGTGCCTGAGACCGATCAGAGCGCGGTCGAGCTGCTGAAGAGCGTGACGCTCTTCGCCGACCTGGAGGAGGGGGAGCTGGAGCGCTTCTCGCACGTCGCCGTGCCGCGAACCTTTCCGGCCGGGACCCGGGTCTTCCACGAGGGGGATGATTCGGACGCCTGCTACATCGTCAAGGACGGCAGCTTCCGGGTCACCCGCGAACACTCCGACGGCCGCGCGATCACCCTCGCCACCCTCGGCCCCGGCGAGATCTTCGGCGAGCTGGCGATGCTCGACGGCGACAAGCGCTCGGCCAGCGCCGAGGCCCTGACCGATGGCGAGCTGCTGGCGCTGCCAGCCAACGACGTGCGCTCGTTGCTCGCTCGTCATCCCGAGATCTCCCTCAAGCTCGTAGCTGGCCTCGTCCGCCGTCTCCGCGCCGCCAACGTCCGCCTCTCCCGCCAGTCCTTCCAGACCGTCCCCAGTCGCGTCGCCGGCATCCTCGCCCAGCTCAGCCGCGAGGGCCAGGACGGCGACGGGGATCCCGAAGAAGAGGTGACGATCAACATGAATCAGACCGACCTCGCCCAGCTCGCCGGCACCTCGCGCGAGTCGGTCAGCCGCTTCCTCGCCGAGCTCGAGCGCGCCGGCGTCGTTCGCTCCGGCCGCGGCCGGGTGACCGTGCTCGAGCCCGAGAAGCTGCGCAACTACATCTACTGAGCGCGTGGCGATCTCGGTCTCGACACCGAAGGGCTTGGAGCTGCCGTACCGCTGGAATGACGCCGACGGCCTCGTGCGGGTGGAGATGGGGGTCAACGACGATCCGATCGCCTTCGGCGTCGAAGAGTGGGCCCTGGGCTTTCCCTTCTGCCGGGCGACGATCGACCCCACCGCCAGGGGTTACCGGGAGATGATCGGCTGGGTGCAGGTGGTCGACCGCAGCGACCACCCGGCAGGCTTCGGTATCGATCTCTTCGAGCCGCTGGGCGAGGTCCCCCACCCGTTCTGCATCTTCGGCTACTCGCCGGTCATGTTCGACTCTCCCCATGCCACCTACGCCGACTGGGACTTCACCGCCCATACCTTCCTCTGCGGCCGGGGCGGGAAGCTGCTCGAACAGACGGAAGAGGGGCGCCGGGACGTTCGCGCCGTCCTCGGCTTCGAGTGGGGGTTCACGAAACGAGGCGACCGGATCGACTCTTTCGGCCCGCAGCAGCTCTCTGCCAGGGATTGGGACCAGCACCTCCCCTACCTGCACGAGAGGTTCTCCGAGCCTCAGTGGACCTTCCTCCCGGGCTTCTTCGACCACCCGCTGCCGTGAGCTTCGCGGCCGCACGGCGCCGCATGATCGAGCGGCAGCTGCGGCAGCGGGGGATCGGGGACGAGCGGGTGCTGGCGGCGATGGGGGAGGTGCCGCGGGAGGCGTTCCTGCCGGAGGCGCTGCGCGAGCGGGCCTACGAGGACTCGGCGCTGCCGATTGGAGAGGAGCAGACGATCTCGCAGCCGTGGATCGTTGCCGCGATCTGCCAGGCACTGGAGCTGGATGGGTCTGAGCTGGTGCTCGAGGTGGGAACGGGTTCCGGCTACTCGGCGGCGGTGCTGGCCCGGCTGGCGGCACATGTGGTCAGCATCGAGCGCCACCAGTCGCTCTCGCGGGAGGCGGCCGACGCCCTAGCCACGCTGGGAGTCAGGAACGTCGAGATCGTGGTCGGCGACGGCAGCCTCGGCGTCCGGGAGCGGGCTCCCTTCGACGCGATCGCGGTCCACGCCGCCGCCCCGGCGCCCCCACCGGCGCTGGTTGACCAACTCGCCGACGGCGGACGCCTGGTCGTGCCGATCTCCGGCGAGGAGGCCGACGTCCTCACCTTGCTGCGCCGCACGGGCGACCGCGTCGAAACCAAGAACCTCGGCCCGTGCCGCTTCGTGCCCTTGATCGGCGAGGAGGGCTTCGACGGCTGAGCGCCGTCGGAGCGTCAGCAGCTGGTGCCGGGCGGGTCGTTGCCGTCCCGCGAGACTTCGTCGCCACCGCCGCCGCAGTCGATCTGCTTGTCGCGCTGGCCGTCGGCGGCGTCGATGAAGTCGCTGCCGCCCTTGCCGATCAGGACATCGGCGCCGAGGTGGCCCATGATGCTGTTGTCACCGTTGTCACCGATCAGGACGTCGGGGCCGTCGGAGCCCTCGAGGCTCTCATTGTCGCCGAGCACCTGGTCGGGGTTGCCGCAGCCGGGAGGGCCGCCGGTGCCGCCGAGGGTGACGCGCAGGTTGTCGTTGGAGCGGGCGTAGGAAACGGTGTCCTCGCCGCTGCCGCCGTCGAACTTGTGGCCCTGGCAGGTAACGACCGAGTTGACGAGCAGGTCGTTGCCGTTGCCGCCGAACAGTTCGTCGCCGCCCGGGTCGGCGTAGAGGACGTCGCTGCCGCCGTTGCCTTCGAGCCGGTCGTGGCCGTTGTCGGGACCGTTGTAGTTCTCGCCCGCTTCGAGGACGTCGTCGCCGTTACCGCCGACCAGGGTGTCGTCGCCGGCGTTGCCGTTGATCCGCACTTTGGCGCCCGCGGGCACGCTCGGGTCAACGACGATCGAGTCGTTGCCGGCGCCGCCGGTGACGACGATGATCGGCGTCGGGCCGGAGTCGGGGCAGACCATCGCGCTGCCGTTGGAGGGCGGGGTCTGGCAGCCGTTGCCGGCGAAGATCGGGATCGCCGAGGAGATCACCCAGGAGTCGGCGCTGCGAGCGATCCGGATGTCGTCGTTTTGCGGGCTGCCTTGGATGATCAGGCTGGTGCCGTCGAGGCCCTGGTTGAGGGTGCCGTAGGCGAGGCTCGGGGGCGGTGAGGGTTCGGGGCCGCAGGAGCTTTCGGCGGCAAAGCCCTCGCAGGTGTCGGTGCCGGGGCCGCCGAAGGCCTGACCGCCGCCTCCGCCGCTCTCCAGGGTGTCGTCGCCGACGCCACCGTCGATCTTGTTCGAGCCGCCGTTGCCGACGATCGTGTCGCCCTGGGGCGAGCCGACCACGTCCTCGAAGCCGCTGAGGCTGTCGTGGCCGTCGCCTTTGGCGGTGCCGGCGCCGAGGGCGACCTGGATGCCGCCGCGGGTGGCGCTGGCGTAGGAGACGATGTCGTCGTTGCCTTCGCCGCCGAGCAGGGTGTCGGTGCCGGCGTCGCCGCGGACGATGTCGCCGTCGCCGGGCCCGCCGTCGGCGTGGTCGGTGCCGGCGCCGCCGAAGACTTCGTCGGCGTCGCCGCCGCCGTTGAGATCGCTGTCGTCGCCGGGGCCGCCTTCGATGTGGTCGTCGCCGGAGCCACCGTCGATCTGGTCGTTGCCCTTGTCGCCGAGCAGCTTGTCGTTGCCGCCGGCGCCCTCGATCTTGTCGCTGCCCTGCTGGCCGTCGATGAAGTCGTCCCCGGCGCCGCCGTCGATCTTGTCCGGGCCCTTGAAGCCGGTGATGACATCGTTGCCGCCGCCACCGTTGAGGCCGTCGGCGCCTTTGGAGCCCGAGAGGGTGTCGTCGCCGGCGCCGCCCTCGAGGTTGTCGGAGCCGGTGTCGCCTTGCAGGTTGTCGTCGCCGTCTTCGCCGTTGAGGTTGTCGAAGCCGCGGCCGCCGACGAGCGTGTCGTTGCCGGGGCCGCCGCAGATCGTGTCGTTGCCGTTGGGCCCGCCGGTGATGACGTCGTTGCCGCCGCCACCGTAGATCACGTCGCTGGCCTTCTTGCCGACCAGGTGATCGTTGCCGGGCGTGCCCATGATCGTCACCTTCTTGCCGTCGCACTTCATCGCCATCGCCTGGCCGGTGAGCGGGATCAGCAGTAGCGCCGCGGTCGCGGCGAGGAGGGACAGAAGCAGGCGGGAACGGCGAGGCTGGTTCGGCATCCCTGCCTGCATCGGCGGCGGGCCCACGAATCTGGAGAGCCGCAATTGCAAACCGCAAATTTGTTTATTTCGCCTAGGACAGACGTCCAGTTACGGCCTGCAGCCGCACTGATATACGCTCGCACCCTTATGCGGGGCGGCATCTACGTCTTGAACTTCTATTCCGCGGTCTTCGTCGACCAGCTGAAGCGCGGGCGCAAGACGGCGACGATCCGGCTCGGCGACAAGAGCAACAAGTACGAGCGCGGCCAGGTCGTCTGGATCACCGTCGGCTTCCGCCACAGCCCGCGGGAGAAGATCTTCACCGCCGTCATCGACGACGTCGAGGTGAAGAAGGCCGGCGACCTGAGCCGGCGGGACATCGAGCACGACAACCCCGAGTTCCGCCGCCTGGAGGAGGAGATCCGCTTCCTCGAGCAGATCTACAGTCGCGAGGTCAAGGCCAGCGACGTGGTCACCGTGATTCGCTTCTCCCAGATCGTCGAGCCGCCCCAGGCACATATGGGGAACGGCGAGACTCCGCATCACAACTGAACTGTCCGCCCGCCGCGACCGTAGGCTAGGCGGCGATGGCCGAATACGAGTTCCTCACCACCTGGCTGCTGGATTCGCCGCGGGAGCCGGTTTGGGAGGCGATTCACGACCAGGCGAGCTGGCCGCGCTGGTGGCGCGGGGTGGAGGAGGCGACCGAGCTGCGCCAAGGCGAGGACGACGGGCTCGGCAGCGTCTCGCGGATGGTCTGGCGCAGCCTGCTGCCCTACCGGATCTCCTTTGACGTCACGATCACCCGGATCGAGCACCCGGGCCTGATGGAGGGGCACGCGGTCGGGGAGCTCGAAGGAATCGGCCGCTGGCGGCTCTACGAGCAGGACGGGGTCACCGCCGTCCTCTACGAGTGGAACGTGCGGACGAGGAGGCCATGGATGAACCTGATGGCACCGCTGCTGCGGCCGGTCTTCGAGTGGAACCACGACTGGGTGATGCGCCGCGGCGGCGAGGGGATCGCCGCGCTGCTCGGCTGTCGTCTGCTGGCCGCGGACTGAACCTTCCTGAGAAAAAGTTTCAGGCCGGGCTTGACCGCCGCCGCCACATCGCTATCTTTCCTCTTGTTGGCACTCCGACCATGAGAGTGCCAAGCGCCAAAGAGCCGAGGATTTGGCTCTACAGGGCGCTTCCTGATCTTTCCCAGACAACACCGACCGAATAACGGAGGTTCACGGATGAAGCTGAAGCCCCTCGGGGACCGGCTGATCGTCAAGCCGGTAGAGGAGGAGGAGACGACCGCGAGCGGGATCGTCCTCCCCGACACCGCAAAAGAGAAGCCGCAGAAGGGCAAGGTCATCGCTGTCGGCGACGGCGCAGTCGCCGACGACGGCACTCGCCGCCCGCTCGACGTCGCGGAGGGGGACGAAGTCCTCTACTCCAAATACGGCGGCACCGAGGTGACCGTCGAGGGCGACGAGGTGCTCGTCCTGCGCGAGTCGGACGTCCTCGCCAAGGTCGCCTAACCCCACCCGGACTTAACCAAGGAGGACTAGAAGAATGGCTCACAAGGAGCTGAAGTACGCAGAGGATGCGCGAGGGGCCCTGCAGGCCGGCGTCGATTCCGTCGCCAACGCTGTCAAGGTCACCCTCGGGCCGAAAGGCCGCTACGTCGTGCTCGACAAAAAGTTCGGCGCGCCGACGATCACCAACGACGGTGTCACGATCGCCCGCGAGGTCGAGGTCGAGGACGTCTTCGAGAACCAGGGCGCCCAGCTCGTCCGCGAGGTCGCTACCGCGACCAACGACGTCGCCGGTGACGGCACCACCACCGCCACCCTGCTGGCCCAGACGATCGTCCGCCAGGGCCTGAAGAACGTCGCCGCCGGCGCCAACCCGCTGGCCCTGCGCCGCGGGATCGAGAAGGCCGTCGAGGACGTCGTCGACAACCTCCGCAACAAGCAGTCGAAGGAGGTTTCGGGCAAAGATCAGATCGCCCGCGTCGCTGCCATCTCCGCCGGGGACGACGACATCGGCAACGTGATCGCCGACGCGATCGAGAAAGTCGGCAAAGACGGCGTGGTGAACGTCGAGGAGGGCCAGACCTTCGGGATGGAGCTCGAGTTCACCGAGGGGATGCAGTTCGACAAGGGCTACATCTCGCCGTACATGGTCACCGACCAGGACCGTATGGAGGCGGTGCTGGACGACCCCTACATCCTTATCGCCAACCAGAAAATCGGCTCCGTGCGGGACATCCTGCCGGTGCTCGAGCAGGTGATGCAGGGAGGGAAACCGTTGCTGATCGTGGCCGAGGACGTCGAGGGCGAGTGCCTCGCGACCCTGGTCGTGAACAAGCTCCGCGGCACCTTTACCGGCGTCGCCGTCAAAGCCCCGGGCTTCGGTGACCGCCGCAAGCGGATGCTCGAGGACATCGCGATCCTCACCGGCGGCGAGGTGATCACCGAGGAGATGGGCCTGAAACTGGAGAACACCCAGCTCACCCAGCTCGGCAAGGCCCGCCGTGTCGTCGTTGCCAAAGACAACACGACGATCATCGACGGCGGCGGTGACGCCGAGGACATCAAGGGCCGGATCAAGCAGATCAAATCGGAGGTCGAGAACACCGACTCCGACTTCGATCGCGAGAAGCTCCAGGAGCGTCTGGCCAAGCTTGCCGGCGGTGTCGCCGTGGTCAAGGTCGGCGCTGCCACCGAGACCGAGATGAAGGAGAAAAAGCACCGCGTCGAGGACGCGCTGCAGGCGACCCGCGCCGCCCTCGAGGAGGGTGTCGTGCCGGGTGGCGGCGTGGCCCTGCTGAACGCGCAGGCCGGCCTCGACCCGGAGAAGCTGGACGACCCGGACGAGAAGACCGGCGCCCGGATCATCCACCGCTCGCTGGAGGAGCCGGTGCGGCAGATCGCCGAGAACTCGGGCCTCGAGGGCTCGGTCGTGGTCAACAAGGTCCGCGAGCTGAAGGACGGTGAAGGCCTGAACGCGGCAAGCGGCGAGTACGGCGACCTGATCAAGGCCGGCGTCATCGACCCGACCAAGGTCACCCGCTCCGCCCTGGAGAACGCCGCCTCGATCGCGAAGAACATCCTCGTGACCGAGGCGATCATCGCCGAACCGCCGGAGGAGAACGGCGCCGGCGGCGGAATGCCCGGCGGTATGCCCGACATGGGCGGCATGATGTAAGCACCCCCGCTAGGGGATGCGACTTCGAGAGGCCCGGGCAACCGGGCCTCTCTTTTTGGAGAGGAATCTCAGTGTCGCTTTTGTCCCCTACAGGGAGACAAAAGCGACAGGCCCTACTTTTTCCGCGGCTTCGGCGGGAGGGGTGGGAGGAGGCCGGCGTTGTAGTCGGCGGTTTCGAGGAAGGTGGGGCGGCGGATCTTCTTGCGCAGGGTGTTGGTGGTGCGGGGGTAGAGGCGGAGGTCGTACTGGTTGCCGGGGCCGAAGCCCTGGTAGTAGGTGAGCATCCGCACGCGGGGGTGCTTGACGGTCCAGGCGACAACCTGTTTGACGAAGCGCGGTTCGTCCTCGCCGGAGACGGCCCACTCGGTCATCGCGACCGGCATCCCCTTCCACTGTTTGCCCAGATAGAAGCGGTTGAGGTCTTCCCAGACCGGATATTCGGAGTAGAAGTCGGTGCCGACCCAGTCGACCCAGCGGCGACCGGGCCAGTAGTTGCCGGGGAAGTTTCCTTTGACGCGGGGGGAGCCGCCGGGGAGGGGGCTCCAGATGATGCTGACTGGTGCCAGCGGCAGCTCGCTCGGCGGCGGCCCTTTGGCCCGCTGCACTGGCGGCAGAGCGAGTTCGGCCAGCGTCGCGTTGATCGCTTCCAGGCTCTGGCCGCCGCGGACGATCAGCGAGATGCGGCGGAAGGCCTGTTTGTACCAGCCGGTCGTGTGTTCGCCGCCGCGCTGGTTGCCTTCGCAGTCGACCGCGGTCCAGGCGTTGAGGCAGCGGTTCGGCTCGCCCAGCGGCCGGATGTAGGCGGGCAGGCCGTGGGAGGCGAAGAAGTCGTTCACCCGCAGCAGGTATTCATCGCCGAGGCCGAGGGCGATCTGCTCCGGGGTGATCAGCTCGGCCAGCGTCTGGTCATCCTGGGTCGAGATCGCCAGCACCGGCCGGGTTGCCGTTTCGCGCCAGCGTTCGTAGGCGGCGTTGAGGCTGTTGCCCCAGGGATGGAAGGTCTCCAGTAGCGCCGGGTGCCTGCCGGTCAGTTCGGCGAATTCGTTGAATTCGGTCGTCGTGCCGCGGTCGCTGACCCCGAGGAAGACGTTCGGCTTCGGCGGCACCAGCGAGAGCGCGCTCGCCGAGGCCGGCACGATCAGCGCGGCCAGCACCGCCAAGGCCGCAAACGATCGCCTAAGCGTCTTCGAGGACATCACCCATTCTTCGCGGTTCGACCCCGAGTGCCTGCGCGTCGGCCGGGCCGCGCTCGCTGACCATCCCCACCTCCATCAGCTCGGCCTCCTCCCAGGTGGCGAAGACTTCCTCGCCGGCCAGCGCCCGCAGCGCGATCAGGCTTGAGCGCACCAGCGGCAGCGGCATGTGCACGAGCGGACGCGGCCGCCCGGCGATGCGGCTGACGAGGTCGGCCATCTGGTCGTAGGTCAGCGTCTCCGGCCCGGCGAGCTCGTAGCGGTGGGTGCCGTCCCCGGCCCCGCGCTCGCGCTGAAGCGCGCCGACCACGCAGCGGGCCACGTCGGCCGCCCAGATCGGCTGGAACCGCGCCTGCCCCTCGCCGGAGACCGGCAGCACCGGCAGGAAGGAGAAGCGCCGCAGCAGGGTGATCCAGGGATCGCTGTGGTCGTAGACGATCGAGGGCGCGAAGACGGTCGTCTGCAGCGGTGAGGAGAGCACCGCCCGCTCGGCCAGCCACTTGGCGCGGAAGAAGCGCGTCCGCTGCGCCGCCTGCGCGTCGAGGGCGCTGAAGAAGTGGAAGCTCCCGACCCCGCTGCGCTCGGCCGCCCGCAGCAGCCGCACCGTCGCCAACCCGTTCAGCTCCTCGATCCGTTTCGGCGGCTGGTCGCGGATCGAGGCCGCCAGGTGAATCACGGTGTCGACCCCGCGCAGCGCCTGCCGCACCAGATACGGGTCCGACATCTCGCCCAGGTCGCCGAGCGCGATCTGGACGTCAACCCGCCGGCCGCCCAGTTTCCGCGGCTCCCGCACCAGGCAGCGGACCTCCTCGCCGCGCTCCAGTAGAAGCGGCAGCAGGCGCGATCCGACGCTTCCGGTTGCCCCCGTCAACAGCAGCACGTCCGCATCATCCCTAAAATGAGCGCTCGCGCTTGGCCGGGGCCCCCGGCGGGCACCCGGAAAACGAGCTTTTAGGAGACCCTTCGAAATGACCTACGTCATCGCCGAGCCGTGCATTGGCCAGAAGGACAACTCGTGTGTCGAGGTTTGTCCCGTCGATTGCATCCACCCGACGCCTGACGAGGCCGATTACGACAACGTCGAGCAGCTCTACATCGATCCCGATGAGTGCATCGACTGCGACGCCTGCGTCGAGGCCTGCCCGGTGGACGCCTGCTTTGCCGAGGACCAGCTCCCGGCCGAGTGGGCGAAATACGCCGAGATCAACGCGAACTACTTTAAGAACCAGGCCGCTTAGGTTCTGTAGTCAAGGCATTGAAAAGGGCCGCCATCTGGCGGCCCTTTTCTTTTGCCTAGCCGAGGAGGGGAGGCTCAGTACCCCGTGGGGTGGCGGGCCGCGAAGGGCCCCGTCGCAGCCGCCCGCAGGGATTTGTGCCACCGAGGGCCGGTGCCGCTGGTGTTGCCGGCGGTGTCCCAGCGCAGGCCGGCGATTACCGCGTAGGCGTGGCCGCCGTTGGCGTAGACGGTGATCCAGCGCCCGCGGCCGCCTTCGCCCCAGCTTTCCATCGGGCCGGAGGGCATCGGGCTGCCGAGGAAGCCGCCGCCGTGGAGGGCGAAGCTGACCGCGCCCGAGCAGTCGTAGCCGCTGTCCCAGAAGCGGGCGTGCCCGCCGCCGTAGATGTAGGGCTTGGTGCGGATCTTGTTTGCCGCGGCGATCACCTTCTTCACCGCCGGCGGTGCATTGACCGGCGGGATCGCACGGCCGTTGACCAGCGTCGCCTTGCCGGGCGGGCCGGTTTCTTCGGTTGGCGCTTCGACTTCCGGGGTAATGGTGGTGAGACCACCGGGAGTGGTCGCGTGCGCGGCGTCAGCCACGACGAGGAAAGCCCCCACCAGGGCCAGTACTGCGATCAAATTACGAAGGGCGGGCGTTTTTCGGGCCGCCCCAAGGGCCATCTGCATCTATTCACTCCTCCTTCGAAGGCCGGCGGGGTTAGCTGTCGGGCTGGCGCTGAAGGAGCCTGCGCCCCCACCAGGTAGGTGGGCTCGCCCCAGGAACTTGGTTCCCCCGCTCCCTGGCATTTCTGAGCCAGGGATTAGGCGTTTGTGTGCAAACCTTAACCCAAGGGTGGGCTGGAAGTTGCTGGTTCCTCTGTGGCGTGCGTCACAGAGGAACTTCTAGATTTCAGGCGTGGCTATTGGACGACCGGGAGCGGCGTGCCGCTGACCGGCGGCGCTTCAGCGGCGGCCGGCGTCGACTGCAGCACCGGCAGCTCCTGTGGGGTCGCCGCGACGATGCCCCGGGCCGCCTGGCGGATCGCCTGCGAGGCGGGGGAGTCGGGATCGTCGTTGACCAGCGGCGAGCCGCCGTCGGCGTGCTCGCGCAGCGGCTCGGACAGCGGCACCTTGCCCAGCAGCGGCACGTCGAGTTCGTCGGCCAGGATCTGGCCGCCGCCCTCGCCGAAGATCGTGAAGCGCTCGCCCGTCGGGGTCGTGAAGCCGGACATGTTCTCGATCACGCCGAGGATCTCGAGGTCGAATTTCCGCGCCATCTCGGCGCCGCGCCGCGCCACCGACTGTGCCGCCGGCTGCGGCGTCGTGACGACGACGAACTTCGCCTGCGGTAGCAGCTGCGCCAGGGTCATCGAGACGTCGCCGGTCCCGGGCGGGAGGTCGAGCAACAGGTACTCGAGCTCGTCCCAGGCGACGTCCTCGAGAAACTGCTGGATCGCCTTGTGCAGCATCGGTCCGCGCCAGACGACGGCCGAGTTGTCCTCGACGAAGAAGCCGATCGACATCACCTTCACTCCGCTCGCCGAGTCCAGCGGCAGGATTTTCCGCTCGCCGTTGACTTCCGGTTTGCGGTTGACGCCGAGCATGCGGGGGATCGAGTAGCCGTAGACGTCGCAGTCGAGCGCCCCGGCCGAGTGGCCTTCGGCCTGCAGCGCCGCGGCCAGGTTGGCGGTCATCGTCGACTTGCCGACGCCGCCCTTGCCGGAGGAGACGCAGATCACGTTCTTCACCTTCGCCAGCGCCCCCTGCGGCAGCTTGCCGCGGCCGAGCGTCTGCTGCAGCTGGCCTTTCTCCTCGTCGGAGAGAACGTCGAAGCCGACCGCGACCTCGGTCACGCCTTCGAGCTGGGAGACCTGGGCGGCAACGGCCTGTTCGAAGTGCGAGCGGATTGGGCAGCCTGCGGTAGTCAGCGAGACGATGACCTCGACGCGGCCGCTCTCTTTGACCTCGATCGAGCGGACCATGCCCAGCTCGACAATCGAGCGCCGCAGCTCGGGGTCGATGACGGCGCGAAGCTTCTCGGTGATCTGATCTTCGTTGGGAAGTGGCATTAGTTCGATTCTAGGGGGGGAGAGTTTTGGCCGCCCCAGCCCTTGGTTCCTCCGTACGCATTCGAGCGAAGGAAGAGGAGGACCTATGTCTGGTGCCAAGATCGTTGTCGGGAGGATCGTCGCCCTTGGGTTGCTGCTGGCGATGAGCTTGTTGCTGTTGGTCGCGGCCAAGGCCGGCGCCGCTACCTATCGGGTTGCCCAGTGCGGCTGGTACGTGGGGGCGGACGCGAGCTGGGCCGATACCACCGGCGGCGCTAAGTTCCGCTCCGACGCCTACTGCGAGCCGCCGATCGGCTCCGACGCTTTCGCCACCGTCCACCTCAAGAGCCTCACCCGGGACGGGCAGCAGACGGTTACCGGCACCCGCTTCGCCCGTTGGCGCTGGGATGCGGCGCCGGGCACCAAGATCATGTCGGTGCGGGGGAGCTGGTGGCATGCCCTCCACGACGGGATGGAGCAGCGGCTCGGCGGCGTCAACTGGGGTGGGGGCTTCGAACCCTTCCTGCAGGCGGCGACCACCGACACGACGCCGCGCGAATTCAGCCGCAACTTCCCGATCGGGGTCGCCGCCTTCGAAGATCGCCTGCTCTGCGCTCGCGGCGAAGACAAGTGGTGCTCGCTGGAGGACGGCTCCTGGTCGGGGCTGCGGGGGCTGACTTTCAGCGTCGAGGACTCGTTTGCCCCGGACAAGGTCGCCTTCTTCGGCGGCGACCTGATCGCCGGCGGCTGGCGCCGGGGCACCGAGAACGTCTACGGGACGGCCACCGACGACCAAGCTGGCGTGCGCTCCGGCGATACCTACCTCGACGGGGCGCGGGTAGGCAGCAGCGAATACCCCTGCCAGCAGGCATACGTGGAGGGGGAGTGGCGGGCGACGCGGATGCGCCCCTGCCTGACCACCGTCTCGGCCCAACACAGCGTCGCCACCACTGGCTTCAGCGACGGGCCCCACACGCTGCGCCACTGCGCGACCGACTTCGCCGGCAACACCGCCTGCAGTCAGGAGCGGACGGTCCTGATTGACAACAACCCGCCGGTGCACCCGCGCTTGCTGCAGGTGGATGGCGGCGAAGGCTGGCGGCGGCTCAACGACTTCGATCTGCGCTGGGACAACCCCGACCAGGGACCTGCGAGCCCGATCGGCGCCGCCCTCTGGCGGCTGACCGGCCAGAACGGTTACGACACCGGCGTCCGGACCGCCGCCGGCCGCGACCGGCGGACGCTGCCGGATGTCTCCCTGCCTGGCTCGGGCACCTTCTCGCTGCAGATGTGGCTGCGCGACGAGGCCGGCAACGAAGCGCCGAGCTCGGCGGTCACCGTGCCGCTGCGGCTCGACGGGATCAAGCCGACGGTCGCCTTCTCGACCGAAGACTCGGCGACCCAGGTGATGGCGGACGTCGCCGACGAACATTCCGGCCCCGCCTCCGGGGAGATCCTCTACCGCCGCGTCGACGTCCCCGACTGGACTGAGCTGCCGACCAAGCTCGTGCCCACGAAAGTGGCCGGCAAGGCGCACCTGGTGGCGCCGCTGCCGGAGCTCGGCTACGGCACCTACGTCCTCCGGGTCGACGCGGTTGACGCCGCCGGCAACAGCGCCTCGACCAGCCTGCGCGCCGACGGCACCCAGATGGCGATCCGCAAGGAGCCGCCGCCTCCGGTCGCGAAGGCGGTCCCGCTGACCAAGCCTCAGCCCAAGTCGCAGCCGCAGCCGAAAGGGAAGGCGCGGCTATTCGCGCGGCTGCGCGGCGGCCACGGGCGAGGCGATTCGCTCACCGTCCCATTTGGCGCCCCGGCCCTGCTCAGCGGCCGCCTCACCCGCGCTGACGGGGCGCCGCTCGCCGGTCGCGACCTGCGCGTCATCTCGCATCCATCTCACGGGGCGCTGGCGCCGATCGCCGCGCAGACGGTGAAGACGGGGGAGCAGGGTGGCTTCGAAACCCGGCTGCCGGCTGGCCCTTCGCGCCGGGTCACGGTGATCTTTGGCGGCGACGGGGCGCTCGAGCCGGCCCGCCGTCCGGCGCTGGAGCTGCGGGTCCGCTCCGGGCTTTCGCTGCGGGCGGTCCCGGCGAGTCTGCGCACCGGGCAGGCGGTTCGGCTCAGCGGCAAGGTGAAGAGTGCCGGGGCGCCGATCCCGCGCCGCGGCAAGCTGGTCGCGATCCAGTACCTGGAGCAGGCGACGCACCGCTGGCGCCCGGTCCTCGTTACCCGCACCGACCACCACGGCCGCTACCGCGCCCACTACCGCTTCCGCTACGTCAGCGGCAGCGCCTCGATCCGGCTGCGGGCAACGGCGCTGGCGGAGGAGCGCTGGCCCTACGCCCCCGGCTTTTCGCCCCCGGTCACCGTCAAGGTCAAGGGAAGCTAGGGTTCGGGCCATGTCGCAAGCAACCCTTCACACCAGCGCCGGGGCGATCGTGCTCGAGCTTCACGACGAGGACGCGCCGAAAACCGTCGAGAACTTCCGCAAGCTCTCCGCCGAAGGCTTCTACGACCAGCTCGTCTTCCATCGGGTGATCCCGGACTTCATGATCCAGGGCGGCTGCCCGGAGGGCACCGGCCGCGGTGGTCCGGGCTACACCTTCGAGGACGAGTTCAACGACCATAAGGTCGTCCGCGGGGCGCTGGCGATGGCCAACGCGGGGCCGAACACCAACGGCTCGCAGTTCTTCATCGTCACCACCGGGGCGGCGCCGTGGCTCGACGGCAAGCACACCGTCTTCGGCGAGGTGATCGACGGGATGGACGTGGTCGACTCGATCGAGTCGACTCCGACCGACGGCGCCGACAAGCCGGTCGAGCCGCAGACGATCGAACGCGTCGAGCTCGACGAGAGCTAGCTCGAAGCGGGGGCGCCGCCTTCGGGTGGCGCCTCGGTATCGGGCGTGCGGCGTTCCCGGCGTGCTTCCTGGCGCCGCTTCAAGCCTTCGCCCGGGCGCCAGAGGCTGACCAAGCCGGCGACCAGGGTGACGAGGAAGATCTGCCCGATCATCATCTCCAGGCCGGAGATCATCCGGCCTGGCTGGCCCCCTGGCACCAAGTTGCCGTAGCCGGTCGTGGTCAGGGTCGTGTAGCTGAAGAAGAGGAAGTCGCCCCCGACCGGGTGGGGGTGGCCTTCGAAGAAGGCCCCGCCCTGGACCCGCTCGACGAAGCCGTAGACGAAGGTGAAGAGGAGGCCGAGGACGGTGTAGACGCTGAGCGCGCCCAAGATCGTCCGCGAGCCGACCCGTTCGGAGGTTACGACTCGTTGGAGCACAGCTCCCATCGCCACGGTCAAGAGGCCGACCTGGACGACGGTGGCGAGGTTGAGCCAGAAGCGGCCGCCGCTTGCCGCCCCGACCGCGGCCAGCAGGATCGTCACGCCTGAAAGCAAGAGAGCGGCCCGAACCAGCCGCGGCCGTGCGTGGGCACTGGCCAGCGCGATCACCGAGGTGGCGCTGGTGGCGACGCAGAGAATCACCGACTCCCAGCCGCGGTTCGACAGCAGCGAGGCGAGCACGTAGGTGAGGAGGACCGAGGCCAGGACCAGCCCAAAGGCGTCGCGGCTCCGTTCGGCGCGCTCTACCCAAGACTCGCGGCGGCGCTCGCGCCTGGCGGGATCCATCCCAGCTTCGTTCGGCCGCCGCCCGCGTATTCCTGCCGGTCTCAACGGAGGGGGTGGGATTCGAACCCACGAGGCGCCTTTCGACGCCCAACGGTTTTCAAGACCGTCGCATTCAACCGCTCTGCCACCCCTCCCGGGGACGATCAGATGCTAAGACCCGAATCCTGCCGGTGCGCTCAGGCTTTGCGAACCGCGTAGAAGAGAGAGTTGTTCTGCCCGTTGTCGTCGTCGAAGATGACCTGGAAGCCGACCTGCTTGAAGACCTTCCTGATCTCGTCGTCGTCGTAGTAGTGCACGCTGAACAAACTGGTCCGGTGGTAGTTTTCGCCGTCGAGTCGCCAGTACGGAACGGTTGCGGCGATCGTTCGGGCATGGGGGATCGAGCTGGTGCTGGCGATCGCGGTGTACTCCACAGACTCCTGGTTGACCTCGGCGCCGATGTAGCGGAGGGGTGCGAGGTCCAGGCGGCGATTGAGATCGATATGCCCGAGCGCCTGTGGCCCGTCACCCGCCTTCTTTCGCATCTCGAGGAGCAGGCAGTCCTGCGGGTTCATCAGGTCGTGGAGCAGTTGGAGAAGGACCACCTCGTTGCCGAGGTTGTCCAGCCCGCCGAGCAGCGAGTAGACGTTTGGCTCCTCGCGAAAGTCGAACACCCTCTTGAATTCCGCGAGGTATTTGACATCGGCCTCGATCGCCTTGATCCTCAGGCGCTCCAGCGGCAGCTTCTTCGCGAGGATCGTCCTGATCGCTTCCAGCAACATCCCGCCGCTGACGTCATAGGGGTAGTAGTAGGTATATTTCGGACTGCGGGCGTGCTGCAGAAGCGTCCGGATCAGCATCGCGTCCTTCACCCCGTTGCCCGGCCCCAGGCTGATGAAGTCGACCTCGTGCGAGCCGCAATGCTTTAGCACCGCACCGATCAGGTCCTTCACGTTTTCCATCACGTACTTCACGGTCTCCTGGTAGTAGCCGTACTCAGGGTCTTCGCAAAGGGCAAGGTAGGTCGCCTGGCCTTCCTCGGTCAGGTACAGAAGGCGCTGCGGGAGGGTGGCGTGTTGTTTCAGCGAGTGCTGGATTTTGATTTTCGAGGGAACGGGTCGCTCCTTCTGCAGGTAGAACGTCCCGTCGACGACGGCGTCGAAGACCTCGCCTCGGCGCAGAACTGCTCGTGAGCGCTCGGAGGCGAGGAAACGGGACTGCAGCATCCATTCCCGTAGCTCTTTGCCGAGACCGGCCAGGTCGTCAACGGAGTAGGGCAGGTGGTTCAGGTGCCGGAGGTCCGCGGGGATGTTCGGCGGGTCGTCAGTTAGGAGGATCGTCTCCTTGTTGACGTGGTGCGCGTAGCCGAGCTCGTAGGTGACGTTCGGGTTTGACTTGCTCGTGACGCCGATCACCAGCCCCGCTTGCTCGATCGCGTTGTAGATGTTTTCCACGATCGGGTCGCTGACCTTGATGTCGTCGGCGCGGATGACCTCTAAGCCGAGGTCGGCAAGGGCTTTCTTGATCGTCGAGTAGACGTCGTCAAAGTCCTTTGCGAACGGCATGACGACAAAGATGGGCGCGCGTTCGCTGGAGTCTGGAGAGCTCACCGGTCTTGTTCCGGGTCAGGGTCGGTCGCTCTGCGCGCGGAAGAGGGAACAACCCGAACCGAATAGTCCCTATTTGAGTACCCCATGGCGGGACCCTCTCAGTTCGGGAGGATGGAACTACGCCCCCAGGGTGCGGGTGATTGGATTCGGATGTGCGCAGGTTGCTGCTCTTGGCTTCGGCAATGGTTTTCTTCGACGTAGCGTTCTATGCGGCAATCGCCCCATTGCTGCCGAGCTACGTTGACGACCTGGGTCTCAACAAGGCGCAAGCTGGGGTGTTGTCCGCGTCCTACGCCGCGGGAACGTTGGTTGCATCGCTTCCGGCCGGTTTCCTCGCCAGCCGGGTCGGCCCGCGGGTGACCGTGATCTACGGACTCCTTGCCTTGGGAGTTTCGAGCTTCGTCTTCGGGTATGTCGATCACGTCTACCTCCTGGACTTCACGCGCTTCGTCCAAGGGGCGGGCGGCGCGCTCATCTGGGCCGGGGCGCTCACTTGGCTGATCGCGATGTCGCCGGAGGAGAAGCGAGGCTCGGTGATCGGGATCGCTCTCGGGACCGCGGTTGCAGGAGCGCTGCTCGGTCCTGCGCTCGGAGCGTTGGCTGCCTCGATCGGAACCGCCCCCGTCTTCGGCTCGATCCTCGTGGTAACGATCGCTTTCGCCTTCTTGGCTTCGCGGCTGCCGGAAGCCGAGGCGCCGCCGCCGCAAGGCCTGCGGGAGGTCCTGCGGACCCTCCTTACTCGGCCGGTGCTCGCCGCCGTGGCCTTCGTTGGGGTTCCCTCCGTGATGTTCGGTGCGATCGAGGTGCTGGTACCGCTGCGGATCGACGACCTCGGCGGGGGCCATGGCGTGATCGCCGCCGGCTTCATCGTCGGCGCTGGGCTGGAGGCGGCGCTCGCTCCCTTCGCCGGAAGGCTCTCGGATCGAATCGGCCGTCGCTCCCCATACGTCATCGGGCTGACGATTTGCGCGGTCGCGATGGTCGCGATCGCCACCGTGACTTCGCTCGCCGGCGTGATCGCCGGTCTCATCTTCACCTCACTCGGGGCGGGCCTCTGCTTCGCCCCGGCGCTGACCCTGATCTCTGACACCGCCGAGGCCAGCAGCCTCCACCAGGGCTTCGCCGCCGGGCTCTCGAACATGGCCTGGGCCTCCGGGCAGGTGATCGGCGGAGTCGGCGGTGGCGTCGTCGCCAGCCTCACCGGCAACGCCGCCCCGAGCCTGGCGATCGCCCTACTGTTGGCGCTGACCGTCGTCTACGCCTACCGCACGATGGACCCGGGCCCTGAGCCGCGCCCAGCTTCGGGTTAGGCTCGCTTCATGTCGCGGAAGGCGAGAGCGGCGACCGGTGAGTGGGTCAACTGGGCCGGCGACCAGTCCTGCCGGCCCGCGCGGATCATCCGCCCGCGGAGCCGCGAGGAGCTGGCGGAGGCGATCGGGACTGCGACGGCGGCGGGGGAGAAGGTGCGGGTGGCGGCCTCGGGTCACTCCTTCACCGAAGCGGCGCTGACCAGCGGGACGATGCTGCGGCTCGAGGCGCTGGGCGGGGTCCAGGATGCGGACCGCAGCTCGGGGTTGGTTCGGGTCGGCGGCGGCACGGTGATCGCCGACTTGAACGAGGCGCTCGCCGACCTCGGCCTGGCGATGGAGAACCTCGGCGACATCGACCGGCAGACGATCGCCGGAGCAATCTCGACCGGGACCCACGGCACCGGTGCGCGGCTACGCAACATCTCGGCTCAGGTCGAGGGGATGGAGCTGGTCCTCGGCGACGGCAGCGTCCGCCATCTCAACGCCTCGACCGATCCCGAGCTGCTGCGGGCGGCGCGGGTCGGCGTCGGGGCGCTAGGGGCGATCTCGGCGGTGACCCTGCGCTGCGTCGCCGCCTTCACCCTGCTGCGGGTTGACGCGCCGCACTCGCGGGAGGAGGTGCTCGACAGCTTCAGCGAGCGCGCCGATGCGCACGAGCACTTCGAGCTCTTCACCTTCCCTTACTCGGACCTGGCGCTGGTGCTGGAGCGCAACCGCAGCGAGGAGCCGCCGCGGCCGCGCGGCCGCGCCGCCGCTTACCTCAACGACATCGTGCTCGAGAACTGGGCGCTGGAGGCTCTGTCGGCGACCGGGAAGGCGATCCCGCGCTTGATCCCGGCGCTCTCGCGGCTGGCCGGCCGGCTCGCCTCCGGCAGCCGCACCAGCGACCGCAGCGACCGCGTCTTCGCCAACGAGCGCCGCGTCCGCTTCACCGAGATGGAGTACGCGCTGCCGCGCGAGCACGGCCCGGAGGCGGCGCGGCGGGTGGTCGAGTGGGTGCGCTCGAACCGCTACCCGGTCTTCTTCCCGATCGAGATGCGCGTCTCCGCCGGCGACGACGCCTCCCTCAGCATGGCCCACGAGCGGGAGAGCGCTTACATCGCCGTCCATCAGTACCGGGGGATGGAGTGGCGCCCGTACTTCGAAGCAGTCGAGGCAATCATGGACGAATACGGAGGCCGCCCCCACTGGGGCAAGCGCCACTTCCAAACCGCCGCGACGCTGGCCCCACGCTACCCAGCGTGGGAAGAGTTCCAGCGAGCCCGCGACCTTTTGGACCCAGGCCGCGTCTTCGCCAACGAGTACACCGACCGCGTTCTCGGCCCCTAACTACAGGAACGCCTTCCCTTCGCCGCGATAGGTGGGGACTTCGTCGACGATCTGGTCGCCTTCGACGAGGAAGAGAGTCTCGAAACGCTCGCAGAGCTCGCCGGCTTTGGCGTGGCGGAGGTAGACGCGGTCGCCGACGCTAAGCGAACCAGCCGGCTCGCCGAGTAGCGGCGTCTGTACCTCGCCGGCGCCCTCCTCGTCGTCGAAGCGCAGCCCCTCTGGCAACCACGGGGCCGGCAGGCGGCCCGGATTACCCGGGCCCGAGGCGAGGTAGCCGCCGCCGAGCGCCGTCGCCACCCACTCCGAGGGCTTGCGGGTCACCGGCAGGGCAAAGGCCGCCGCCGGGGTGAGGCTGAAGCGGCTGTAGTGGTCGAAGAGAACGGGCGCGTAGAAACCCGAGCCGGCGGTCACCTCGGTCACCGCCTCCTCGGCGGCGGTGAATTCGAGGCTGCCGGTGCCGCCGCCGTTGACGATCTCCAGCTCGACGAACTCGCTCAGGGCATCGACGACCGCGCCGCGCCGCTCTGCGATTTCCGTCGCAGAGCGTTTCTGCATGAAGCGGATCGCGGCGCCGCGCAGGCGCTGCCCCGGCGGCAGGTCGCCGACCCCGGAGATCTGGCCCTCGTAGGCCATCAGTGCGTCGAGTTCGATCTGCGGCCGCTTCTCGATCTCCCGTGCCAGCGCCACCGCCTGCTCGACCGAGTGGATCGGCGAGCGCTTCGGCCCAATCTTCACCCGGCCGCCGAGCCACCACCAGCTCGCGTCGACGTCGATGCAGACCCGGATCGGCGGCGCCCCCTTGCCCAGCACCGACTCGATCATCTCCAGATGCTCGACGCAGTCGACCATCACGATCGGCGCCCCCTCCGGATTCGCGGCCGACCGCAGCGCCAGCTCCTCCAAGGCGCCCACATCGGCGGTCGGATAGGCCAGCAGCAGATCCTCGAACCCCTGCTCGGCCAGCCACAGGGTCTCCGGCAGCGTGTAGGTCATCAGCCCCCGGAACCGCTCGTCCCGCCCGAGGATCGCCTCCAGCAGCGCCCGGCAGCGGATCGACTTCGAAGCCACCCGCACCGGCTTCCCCGCCGACCGCCCCAGCATCGCCTCCGCATTAGCCCACATCGCCCCCAGATCAACAAACGCAAACGGCGCCTCGACCTCGGCAAAGACCCGCTCGTAGCGCTCGTGCGACTGCGTGGGAGGGACGGGCACGGCGCCAGCCTACCCGCGGGATCGAACGGAGAGGGAGGGATTCGAACCCTCGAGAGAGCTTGCGCCCCCTACTCGCTTAGCAGGCGAGTGCCTTCAGCCACTCGGCCACCTCTCCACGTGCGCGCGCGGCGCTGCGACCGATTGTAGGTACTCCGAGGCGAGCAGGTTCTACAGTCCGCGGGGATGAACACGCGAGTCGAAGCGAATGACGGCGACCATTTGGGGCGCCGGACGAAGATCATCGCCACGGTCGGGCCGGCGAGCTGGCAGCCGGATGTGCTGGAGCAGCTGATCACGGCGGGGGCTGATGTCTTCCGGCTGAACTTCTCGCATGCGGGGCGCGAGCGGCAGGCGGAGACGATCGAGGTGATCCGGGCGGCGAGCGAGCGCGTGGGGCGCGAGGTTGCGATCCTCGGCGACCTGCCGGGGCCGAAGCTGCGGATCGGATCGATGCGCGGCGACGTCACCGAGCTCGAGACCGGGATGCACGTGACGCTGACGCCGGAGCAGGTCGAGGGCGACGCCGACACGATTCCGGTGCAGTGGTCCGGGGTCTCCGACCTGCCCGAGGACCAGCTCGTCTACCTCGCCGACGGTGCGATCCGGCTGCGGGTCGGCGACAAGGAAAACGCCGGTGTGGGCGCCGACGTCGAGGTTGGGGGGACCCTCTCCTCTCACAAGGGGATGAACATCCCCGGCGGCGCCGACCTGCCGGCGACGACCGGGACCGACCTCGGCTGGGTCGAGTTCGCGGTCGAGAACGGCGTCGACCTGCTGGCCGTCTCCTTCGTCTCCACCGCCGCCGACCTCGAGCCCGTCTCGGCCCGACTGAAAGAGCTCGGCTCCCGCATCCCGGTGATCGCCAAGATCGAGCGCCAACAGGCGGCGGAGAACATCGAAGAGATCGTCCGCGCTGCCAGCGGCGGGATCATGGTCGCCCGCGGCGACCTCGGGATCGAAGTGCCGATCGAGCAGCTGCCGATCGAGCAGAAGCGGCTGATCCGCGCCGCCGGCAAGGTCTCAAAACCGGCGATCACGGCGACGCAGATGCTGGCCTCGATGGTGACCGCGCGGCGGCCGACCCGAGCCGAGGTGACCGACGTCGCCAATGCGATCTACGACGGCACCGACGCGGTGATGCTCTCCGAGGAGACCGCGGTCGGCCAGAACCCGGTTGAGGCGGTGGAAGTGATGGATCGGATCGCCCGCGCGACCGAGCCCGACCTCCCTTACAACGAGTGGCTCTTCCGCCGCACCGACCAGGCAACCCAGGACGTCGCCGACTCGGTCGCCCAGAGCGCCGTCGGCGCCGTCTACCGGCTCGGCCTGAAAGCGATCGTCGTGCCGACCAACACCGGCCGTACCGCCCGGCTCGTCTCCGCCCACCGGCCGAACGTCCCGGTGCTCGCGGTCTCCCCATATATAGAGACGGTGCGACGGGTCAGCCTGTTGTTCGGCATCACCGCCGCGCAGAGCGACTTCGGGACTGAGCTGCGCAGCCTGCTCGGCCACTGCGCGGGGGTCGCCGGCCGGCATGGGATCGCCGCCCCCGGCGACCTGGTCGCAATCACCGCCGGGCTCGACGGGCAAGAACTGGGCACGAACCTGTTCGAGGTCCATAGGGTGCCGGAGCTATGAGCGACCAACCGGCGGCCAGGCTCGAACGTGAGGAGGGCGGTCTCGCCGTGATCACCCTCGACAGCCCGCCGCTCAACCTCTTCGACCAGCGGATGATCGACGACCTGCGCGCGGCCGTCGACGCGGTCGCCGCCGAGCCGCCGCGAGCGCTGCTGATCCGGGCCGAGGGCCGGGCCGTATCCGGCGGCGTCGACGTCCACGTCTTCTCCGGGCTAATGCCCGAGCAGGGGAGCGCGCTCTGGACCGAGCTGCTGGAGATGATCGACAAGGTTGAACTGTTGCCGGCGCCGGTCGTCTTCGCCGCCCACGCGCTGACCCTGACCGCCGCCTTCGAGCTCTCGCTCGCCTGCGACCTGATCGTCGCCTCGCCGAAGGCGAAGTTCGGCCTGGTCGAGAAAGTGGTCGGGCTGACGCCGTCGATGGGCGGGACGCAGCGGCTGGCCGAGCGGGCCGGCAGCGGCCGGGCGCGCCACTTCGTGATGTCGGGCGGGATCTTCGACGCCGAGGAGATGGAGCGCTGGGGCGTCGTCAACCTGATCTTCGAGGACCACGACTTCGACGCGGCGGCGCGCAAGCTCGCGCAGGAGCTGGCGGAAGGCCCGACGAAGGCGCACGCGATGACCAAGCACATCCTCCGCCGCTTCCGCGAAGGCGGGATCCCGGCCGCTGACGAGGCGGTGCGGACGGAAGCCGGCGAGCTGTTCGCGACCGAGGACCTGCAGAACGCCGTCCAGACCTTCCTCGAAAAAGGCGGCCCCGGCCATGCCGAGTTCCACGGCCGCTGAGTAGGGTGGAGCGGTGACCGACTTCGACCTGATCGCCAAAGGGATGAGCCAGGCGGTGCCGTTCGTCGGCTACCTCGGCCTCGAGATCACCGAGATCAGCGAGGGTGAGGCCACCGTCGTCATGCCCGAGCGCCCCGAGCTGCTGAACCACGTCGGCTCCCAGCACGCAGGCGCCCTCTTCACCGTCGCCGAGACCGCGTCCGGCGCCGCCTTCGTCGGCGCTTTCGCCGAGCGGATGGGCGAGCTGACCCCGCTCGCCCGCAGCGCCGAGATCTCCTACGACAAGGTCGCCGAAGGCCCGATAACCGCGAAGGCGAAGCTCGGCATCTCCAGCACCGAGGCCCACGAGACCCTCGACGCCGACGGCAAGGTCGAGTTCCCCTGCGAGGTCGAGCTGACGAACGCCGGCGGCGACCGGGTGGCCGCCGCCAACGTCCGCTGGCACGTCCGGCTCAAAAAGCCGGCGGCGGGTTAACGCGAGCTACTGCCAGGGCGGTCCCTGGGGGCAGCGGCCGGGGATCCACGGCGGGCCCCCCTTGTGGCACGTCGTGCCTTCTTCACCCGCAGGACCTTCGGGACCTTCGGGACCGGCGGGCCCAGCCGGGCCGGCGGGCCCGGGTGCGCCAGCGGGGCCGGTCGCCCCAGCCGGGCCGGCAGGACCGATTGCGCCCGTCGGGCCGGCAGGCCCGGGCGGTCCTTCTTTGCCTTCGATCGGCTCGTGTTCGAACCGCCGCTTGCAGATCGACCTTGCCGCCTTCCGCGCCCTGCGTCGCTCGTTGCGGAATTTCCTCCGCGGGTGTTTCGAGGCGTTAGACAGGAAGGCGCGCTGCACCCTGCCTTCGCACGCTTTCCTTTCCTTCCTGTTGGCGTCGGACTTCGAGGTCGCACCTGCCGTGGCGGGCACCATCAGCGCGACGAGCGCCAGTAGGGCCGCCGCCAAAAGCGCCTTCGGATTCCTGAAGGCGATGAGTTGGTTCATGAGTTCCCCCTGTCTGGGTTGCAGAAGGGATTGAACGTAGGTGGCCTGAATTAATCGAGTTTTCTTAACTATGTAAGTTTTATCTAGGTACCCTCGGTTCTCGTAGGGGTGCGTACCGACTTTTTAAAACGCGATCCTCATCTATCCGTCCACCCAGCCCCTCCGACAATCGTCCAGAGCAGTTGACTTGATTAGGAAACCGCGCTGTAGGCGCCGACAGCGCGGGGGTGAGGCTCCGAAATCAGCACCCGCGCACCCGCCGCTCCGCCTCCGCCGTGGTTGCCCTGGCGGCAATCGCCGGATCCGTTCTTCTCCCGACGCCCGGGGCCAGGGCCTACGGGCCGGTTGAGGTCATCGGTCCGCCTGAGGTTCGCTCGATGGTCGAAACCTTCCTTGTCCCGACCCTGTCGCACCCGGTCCGCATCGTCATCGGCGCCTGCCCGGACGGTTATCCCTCGCAGGGGTGCCACGCCTCGGGTCGCCGCATGGACACGATCTGGCTCAATCCCGCCTCCGGCGGGCTCGACACCGAGACGACCGCCCACGAGATGGGGCACGTCTTCGAGAGCTACATGTGGAATCTGCGCTGGGAACACCGCCCGGGCAGTGAATTCGTGCCGAAGACCTTCGGCCGCATCGCCTCGGTGCTGTTCGGGGAATTCAACTCCTCGACCCTCGAAACCGAGGTCTGGTCCGAGCAGTTCGCCGAAAGCTACAGCGCCTGCGCCCGGCTGCCCGAACTGTCGGAAACCATCACCGGCTTCTACGGCTTCCAGATGAGCCCGGAACAGCACGACCTGATCTGCCCGATGATCGATGAAATGGGCCAGCGCTACGAAGAAGCGAGCATGGTCGGCGAAGCCGAGTCGGACAGCCCGCGCGTGCGCTTCCGCCGCAACGACACGATCGGGCCGCTCAAGCCGTAAGGCGCTCGGCCGGCAGTCGCCGGGTCGACCAGAACGACGCCAGCACCAGCAGGGCGGCGACGAGGAAGGCGAGCTTCAGCGCGTCGAGCTGCGCGTCTTCGTAGTGGGAGACGAGGGCGTCGGTCGTCCGCGGGCGCAGGTGCTCGGCCTCGGCAGCCGCCTGCACCTCGTCGGCGGCGACGAAGCTGGCGCCAGCGCTGAGCTGCACCTGCACCTGCTGCTGGACCCGGTCCGACACCTGCGAGTCGCCGGCGATGTTGCCGGTGAAGGAGGCGATCAGGCCGGTGATCACGATCGCCCCGAGTAGCGCCGTGCCGAGCGAGGATCCGAGCTGCTGGGAGGTGTACTGGAGGCCGCCGGCTTCGCTGCGCTCCGCGTCGCCGACCGCCGACTGGACGACGTTGCCGAGCTGCGAGACGACCAGACCCATGCCGACCCCGAGCACTCCCATCGCCAAGAGGAAGGAGGCGTTGTCGAGGTCGGGCTCGATCGTCCCCAGCAGCAGCAGGGTGGAGACAAAGACGAGGGCGAGGCCGGTGCGGACCAGCGGCCGCGGCGCGAAGCGCGTCGCCAGGCTCGAGCCGACGATAGCGCTGACGAAGAGCCCGACCGAGGTCGGCAGCATCCGTACCCCGGTTTCAAGCGCGTCGAGCCCCTGGACGATCTGCAGGAAGAGCGGGATCGTGAAGAAGATCCCCATTAGCACGAGGTTCTGGGCGAGAAACATCGCCACGCCGCCGCGCAGCGCCGGGATCTTCAGCAGGTCGAGGCGCAGCAGCGGTTCCTCGCCGCGGCTCTCGCGCCGGCGCTCCCAGCTGACAAAGGCGGCGATGAGGACGCCGCCGAGAGCGAATACGAACGGGGTTAGCGAGAAGCCGAAGGGGGTGATCGGTGAGCTGCGGGGTGCCAGCCAGCCCCAGTTGCTCGCCTGCAGGACGGCGAAGACGAGGACGGCGAGCCCGGCCGCCGAGAGGACGCCGCCGACCCAGTCGAGGACGGGCCGCTCGCCCTCGACCTTCGGGTCGGCCATCAGCCGGGTCCCGAGCAGAATCCCGATCGCGACGACGACCTCACCGGCGAAGACGAGCCGCCAGGTGAAGTCGGTGGTGACCCAGCCGCCGAGAATCGGCCCGACGGCGATTCCGGCGCCGGCGACGCCGCCGAGCACCCCGTAGGCAACGGCGCGGTCCTTGTCCCGGTAGGTGCCGGCGACCAGCGCGACCATGGCGGGCAGGACGAGGGCGGCGCCGATCCCCTCGAGGATCGACCAGCCAAACATCAGCGAGGGGACGCTCCAGGAGGCTGCGGTCAGCCCCGAGCCGATCCCGTAGATGACCAGACCGACGGTGAAGACGCGCCGCCTGCCGTAGATGTCGCCGAGCTTGCCGCCGATCAGCATCAGCCCGGCCATGACCAGCGCGTAGAGGGCGATCACCGCCTGGATCGTCGTCACCGTGGTGTCGAAGTCTTCGACCAGCTGGCTGATCGCGACGTTCATCACCGCCTGGTCGAGGACCATCAGGAACTGCGCCGCCGAGAGGACGATGAGCACGGCCCACTTCGTCATCGCGCCAGCCTATGCGGCTGGCCGGGGGAATAGGGTTTGGATCGATGACCTCGACCGTTCCCGCCCCGGCGCCCCCGTCGAGCTCGACCTCGCCGGCGCAGGCGAAGCTGGTGCTGACGGCGCTGATCGCCGTCGCCGCGGTCGCCAACCTCAACCTCGCGGTCGCCAACGTCGCCCTGCCGGACATCGGCAAGGCCTTCGACGCCGGCCAGACCGGGCTCGACCTCGTCGCCGTCGGCTACTCGCTGGGGCTCGCCGCCTCGGTCCTCTACCTCGGCGCGCTCGGCGACGCCCACGGGCGCAAGGAGATGCTGCTGGCCGGCACCGCGCTGGCGATCCCGGCCTCGCTGGTCGCCGGCTTCGCCCCCTCGATCACCGTCCTCTTCTTTGCCCGCCTGGTCGGCGGCCTCGCCGCCGGGATGGCCTTCCCGACCACGCTGGCGCTGATCACCGCGCTCTGGAGCGGGCCCGAGCGGACCCGGTCGATCGCCCTCTGGTCGGCGCTGGGGGGAGGGATCTCGGCGCTCGGCCCGCTGGTTTCCGGCGCCCTGCTGACCCAGTTCGACTGGGACTCGGTCTTTTTCGTCACCCTGCCGCTGGCGGTCGTCGCCCTCTACCTCGCCTGGCGCCACATCCCCGCCCACGTCAACGAGACCTCCGAGCCGGTCGACAACCTCGGCGGGATCCTCTCGGTGGCGATGGTCGCCGCCCTGGTCCTGGCGATCAACTTCGCCCCGGTGCCGGGAGCGAAGGCCGCGGCCCTCGGCCTCGCGGTCGTCGCCCTCGCCGCGGCGATCGCCTTCGTCCTGCGCCAGCGCCGGGCGCGATCGCCGCTGTATGACCTCGAGGTCGCCGGGCGCCGGATCTTCTGGGTCGCGGCCTGCGCCGGGATCATCGTCTTCGGCTCGCTGATGGCGGCGATGTTCATCGGCCAGCAGTACCTGCAGAACGTGCTCGAGTACTCGACCCTGGACGCAGGCCTGGCGATCCTGCCGGGAGCGGTGGGGATGGTCCTCGTCGCGCCGCGCTCGGCCCACCTGGTCGAGACCCGCGGCGCCCGCTTCACCCTCCTCCTCGGCTACGCGTTCTGCCTCGCCGGCTTCCTGATCATGCTGCTCCTCTGGGACGAGAACGCCCAGTACTGGCATGTCGGCCTCGGCTACCTGCTGGTCGGCATCGGGGTCGGCTTCGCCGGCACCCCCGCCTCGCGCTCCCTCACCGCCTCGGTCCCGGTGCACCGGGCTGGAATGGCCTCGGCGACCGCCGACTTGCAGCGCGACCTCGGCGGGGCGATCATGCAGTCGATCCTCGGCGCCCTGTTGACCGCCGGCTACGCGGCCGCCGCCAGCGCCGGCGTCGCCGCCGCGCCGAACCACGTCTCCACCAGCGTCGAAAACGAGCTGACCAAGTCCTTCTCCAGCGCCGCCGCCGTCGCCGAACAGCACCCCAAGTACGCCGACGCGATCGTCGAAGGCGCCCGCGGCGCCTTCCTCCACGGCGACGACTGGGCCTACCTGGCGGGCATCATCGCCATCCTCCTAGGCGCCCTCCTAGTAGCGACCCGCTTCCCCAACAAAGACGACGAAGCCCAGCTCCTAGCCGCCTACGCTCAAGAAGACCAGACCCCAGATCCCGCCTAGCCCCCGCAAACCGCCCCGCATCCTCTAATCTCGTCACTCCGCCGGCCCCAACCGGCCACCCCGCGCCTGTAGCTCAGTTGGATAGAGCGTCGGTCTACGAAACCGAAGGTCACAGGTTCGAATCCTGTCAGGCGCGTTCCTCGCTGTTCCGGCGAGCGCCGCCCATTTCGCGGCGCAGAGCGAGATCGTCGGCTTCGCCATGTAACGGCGTTCCGAGCGCCGCCGGACGATTCCGGGGCGTGCCGGACGGTCTGTGTCGCATCCTGGTCACATTCTTCGGCGCCCAATAGGGTCTCCGCGATGCCGGAAGCCGACAAAGCTAAGGCGCGCAAAGCCGCGCATCGGCTGATCAGTCCCTGGTAGATCATTGTCGCCTGCTTCTCGGATTCCGACCGCGGCGAGATTAAAATCTCTCGAATGGGAGATGCGCCTAAAGAGGTGGTGGAGAAGCTTCGGGCTGCGGTGGCGGCTGTTGAGGAGGCCAAGGTTCCAAAAGACCTGCGCGTCGCAGCATTCACTGCGGTGCTTGCCGGACTGCCTGTGTGTCCCGCCCAACCGGAATCCAAGAAGAGCAACGGCTTGTCTTCAGGAGGCGCCGGTAAGGAGACCAGCGATACCTCCCAAGGGCTAGGCCTAATCGCAGACAAGCTCGAAATCGGACAGGCCCAGGCTGGAACTGTCTATGACGTTGATGAGGACGGTGTTCATGTCACCGTCAAGCGCTCCTCCTTCAATCAGACCAAGAAACTTGCCCAGCAGGAAGTCACCTATCTCGTTGTCGCAGGGCGACAAGCAGCGGGTCTTGAGGAATGGACGGGAACCAAGGTTGCAATCGAGGCCACCCACGACCGAGGTGTCCACGACACCAATGTCTCGAAGGCTATTAGCGCACTCGATGGCGATGGAATGAGGTTCCGTGGCGCGGGAGTCAAGCGGGAGATCAAGATGAATGCGGTTGGGTTCGCAAAAGCGGCAGAGATCGTGATGCGATTGGCGGAGGCGTCATAGACACGTCGATAGGGCTGACGATCCAGCGCCTCCCTCGGCAGCAAGATCGGGTATTGGTCACCGGGGCCATCGTTGGGACTCGCGGAGGCGACGGCTGGTTCACGCCGGGGCAAATAGCCGACATGTTCGAGTTGCTTAGGTTGCCTAAGCCCGGAAACGTGAGCCAAGCTCTGGCGACCCTTGCGTCAAAAGGCAAGGTGATGCGCCGACGAAGCGGGAAAACGTGGTCCTTGACGCCCGAGGGGCGGACGGCAGCATCTCAACTGATGGAGGGCCTTGACGTAACGGCGGTCGAGGCGGAGATCGCCTTGGTAGGCAGTGCGGAGCTGCAACAGGCACAGCACCCGTTGATCCCACCCGAGTTAGCTCCGGTTCGATGGGCGACCCCCATTGGCCGTCTCCTTGATCGGTTTCCGTTCGATACGAATGTCTTTTGCATGACCCGCTTTCCGAAGGATGAGAAGGAGAGCGAACTACCTGATCCCGTACGCGAGGTGATTGTGGCAGCGCGAGAGGCCCTAGATTCGAGAGGCCTAAAGATGCACCTCGCTTCAGATCGCCAAGCTGATGATGAGCTGTTTGGGAACATCGCTGCGCATATGTGGGCGTGCAAGTACGGCATCGGCTTGTTTGAGACTAGGTTTGGAGAGGAGTTCAACGACAACCTTCAGATTGAGGTTGGCGCGATGCTCATGACTGGTCGTCGAGTGGTTCTTCTCAAGGATCGAGACACCCCAGATATGCCAACCGACTTCGTGGGACACATCTATCGAGGCGTCGATTTTGATGACCCATCGTCCATTGCACGGGAGCTGGACGCTTGGATCTCGGAGGACTTAGGTATTTAAGGCAGAGTCCCTATCCTGCGGTGGTCGGCAGGTCGTGAACTACAAAATCTTCCCCGGAAACCGTGATCCGGATGTTGGATCCATCGCTGGTGTCGATCCATCCCTTTCGCGCGGCAGTAAGTGAAAGGTTTGCCTCGAACCGCGCCGGTCGTTTCCATTTTGCCGTGACGTAGCACGTGTTTACGTGGTCCACGGTAATTCCCTCCTGCATGCTGGCGATCTTCTCAAGCCAATAAACCACGACTGCCTGTTTCTCAAAATGATTGCGTGGCTGCTTCTCCTCCACGAACTCCATGAACGCCTGTTTCCCTTTTGGACGCAGGCTGAGATCCCTCACCAGGCTTGGAGATCCCGTTCGACCGCGTGCTTTTCGTGGGCCACCCTCTTTCGATTCCATATTTTTCCGCTGGCGCTTGGTACCGGAGGGCCCGGAGGGGGGCCTTGCGGCGGGCGTGGCGGCAGGTCCCCCCATGACAAGCTCGACCACGGCTAGTGCGGTGGGGGTGTCTAGCTTGCGGTCAATGCTGATGCCGTCGCCCGTGAGGAGCAATTTGTAGCCCGAGTCTTCTGACGCCCCCGTCTTCTCTGCCATATAAACAGCCTAGTTGGCCTTTCGGCGGAGTCGTAGGACCGGATCGGTACGCCAAGTTAGCCTGCTGCCGACCCTACCGTCTATAGCTCGGCGGGCGTGACTACTATGCCGAGCCGCTGCGCTCCTCGGCGCAGGCGAGCATCCAGGGTTACAAGTCGGCACTCAAGGAGTTGCGCCAAGGCGACGTATTCCGCATCGTAGGTTCGACCCCAGCCAAACTCCTCGGCGAGTAGCCAAGCTTTAGCTCCAAGCTCGGGCGGGTCCATTCGCTTCACAGGGCAGCTCTCGAGCCGGGAGTGAACGATCTCGGCATCTTCACGGCCGATTTCTCCTTTGTGGAGTTTGAGGTGCAGGCTTGCGCGGGCCTCCGACCACATCAGCGGGATGCTGACGAGATCGTCTCCGAGGGCCTCGAAACCGTTGCCCTCCCCGCCGCTCGCCGCCGTAGCGACGTTGGCGTCAATGACGAGCACTAACGGCCTCGCCGTGCCTCATCGACGGCGGCGACCCAGTTGGGAGCTGGCGCGCCCGAAGGAAGTCGGCGCCAAGCCTCCGGCAACTCGGCCATCTCGGGTTCGGCGCTTTCTTCGTGGCGCACCTCGATGAGCTTGACGACCTCGTCAAGCTCGGCATCCGACAGCTCGTCGAGGAGTGCGTGCGCTTTCTCCCTCGTCGTCATAAGGCAAATCGTACCGGCGCCAGTGCCATTCGCCAGTCGCATCGCCGTCTGGGTCGAGCGTTCCAGCTCGTCCTCCGTTAGGTCGAAGCGGGGGCGGCCATTGCCCTGCAGGCGGTTGCGACGAGCAGTCGCGAGGAGGTTCAAGTCTTCTTTCGACGGGTCCACGCGAGTTAAGCTAGCAGCGATGAGGGATGTTTTGTCTGAGAGATCGGCCAAGGCCATCAAGCGGCTGGCGGCCGCACATGGAGGGCATAACGTGAGGCTTCTTGCGGACCGTCCGCTGGTGCTCGTAGATATGGATCAAGGACGCAGCCTCTTCGATCTCGTGCGGCTGACAGAGGAGCTGCGGGAAGCACTCGGCATCGAGGTCAATGTCTTGACCGAGGGAAGCCTCTCTCCCTACCTGCGCGACGCCATCCTGGCCGAGGCCGCGGCGCTCTAGGTCGCATCCCGGGTCACATCGGAGCCGCAGCCCCCAATCCACCGCCACCCTCTCCCGTCCTACGAAACCGAAGGTCACAGGTTCGAATCCTGTCAGGCGCGCTGCCGTGCTGTTCCGGCCTCGGCGGGGTGGGCGAGTGTCGACCTAGGTGCCCTATAGGACCACTAAGTCGACACTCCCATCCGGGGGCGCGCCTAGGGTGCTCGGCGTGTCCGCTTTGACTCGATCCCGCCTCGTCGTGGCGACTGCTGTGCTCGTGGCGTTTGCGCTCGGTGTGGTGCTGCCAGGGGCGCTGGCGCAAGGTGGATCTGAGCCGACTGCGGTGCGCGGTGCGCTGGCGCAGTCGAGCGTGGTGCAGGGAGCGCCGGGGCGGACGATGGTGTTGAGAAAGGTGGTGGTGGAACCGGGAGCGAAGCTGGCGCTTCATCACCATTTGGGGACGCAGATTTCGCGGGTTGCCGCTGGGACGCTGACCTACACGGTGCGTCAGGGTTCGGCCTCTCTACATGAAGGCGATGCGGAAAGGGAACCGCGGCTGGTGCGGGTGATCAAGGCGGGGCAGACCGCTCGCATCCGCTCCGGCCAGTGGCTGATCGAGCAGCCCTCCGACCTCCACGAAGCGGCCAACCGAGGCGACACGCCCGTGGTCATTTACCTCTCGACGTTGCTGAAGGCCGGCGCGCCCGCGGCGACTCCGGTGACGTTGCCCTAAGGGCGCAGCCGCACCGGCAGCGTTTTCAGCTGGTTGAGGAAGCCGGACTCGATGTAGACGGGGGTGCCGGCGATCTCCATCTTGGGATAGCGGGCGAGGGTCTCCTCGAGGAGGATCTTCAGCTCTAGGCGGGCGAGGGCGGTGCCGAGGCAGAAGTGGCGGCCGCCGGCGCCGAAGGCTTGGTGCTCGGGGTTGCGGAGGACGTCGAAGCGGTCGGGGTCCTCGTAGCGGCTCTCGTCGCGGTTGGAGGAGGCGTACCACATGACCACCTTGTCGCCCTCCTTGATCGGCCGGCCGTTCAGCTCGGTGTCCTTGGTCGCGGTGCGGCGGAAGTGGGCGAAGGCGGGGAACATCCGCAGCGCCTCCTCGACCGCCCCCGGGATCAGGGAGGGATCGTCGAGGAGCAGCTGGCGCTGGTCGGGGTTTTCCATCAGCGCCCGCATCGCGCTCGCGTAGGTCGACCTGGTGCTGTCATTGCCGGCGGCGACGAGGAGGAAGAAGCCCATCACGATCTCGTGCTCCTCCAGCCGCTGCCCTTCGACCTCGGCATGGACGAGGACGCTGGTGAGGTCGTCGGTCGGGTTCTCTCGGCGCTCGGCGATCATCGCGCCGCAGCGGGTGAAGACCTGCTGGATCGCCTCCTGGATCGTCGCCTCGACGCTCTCGACGTCGGGGCTGTAGTCGGGGTCGTTGGCGGCCAGGGCCATGTTCATCAGCTCGGCCCAGGCGGCGTCGTCCTCCTCCGGGATCCCCATGAAGCTGCCGATCACTCGCGAGACCGCGGGCTGGGCGACGTCGGTTGCGAGGTCGCAGCTGTCGCGCCCCTCGAGCCGGTCGAGCACGCGGACGACGATCCGGCGGATCTCCTCCTCGTGGTCGGCGATCCGTTTCGGGGTGAAGCCGGCCTGGAACAGCGCCTTGATCCGGTCGTGCTTGGGCGGGTCCATGCCGATGAACATCGCCCGCGCCAGATCGATCGGGAAGACCTCGTCGATGACGACGACGCCGCCCCGTTCGGAGGAGTAGGTCTGCCAGTCACGGCTGACGGTGTGGACGTCGTCGGCCGTGGTCACCGACCAGAAGCCCTTCGCCTGCGGCAGCTCGCTCACCTGCGAAGTCCAGTGGACGGGACACTCGGATCGCATCCGTTTGAACAGCTCCAGCGGCGGGCCCTCTTCCCAGTGCTCGCGATCGAGGACGAGAGCGTCCTCGACGTTCCCCCCTCCAGCAGCGATCTCAGCTTGGTCGGCCACGCCGGGCGATCATACTGGCCAGCTGGCCAGTTTTGTCAACCCCGCGTGGCCGAACCGAGCTTCAGCAGGCCTTGACGGCGCCTTTGATGACGCGTTTGAGCTTCTTCTCGCGGTTGCCCTTTTCGAGGATCGCCGTCACCTTGGCTTTCACCTGGTGGACGGAACCGGGGGCCAGCGGGCCGGGATCGATCAGGTATCGGAAGGGCTTCTTCTTCTTGACCTTCACCTTCTTACCGTCGTAGATGAAGACGATCTTGGTGAAGCGGATCTTGCCGCCGAGCTTTTTCTGCAGCTGTTTGCGCTTGCGTTTGCCGACGCCGACGAAGAACTTCTGGCGCGACTGCAGGCAGCTCTTCGGCAACCGCAGGACGATCAGGAAGTCACCGGCTTTGGTCGTGACCGTCTTCGTCTTGCCCTTGTAGACACCGGGCGGCTTCGGCGCCGGGGCGGGCGCCGGAGTCGGAGCAGGCACGCCGGCGATCGGGTTGAGGTCGGCGAGCCGCAGGCCCTCGCTGTCTTCAAAGAGGACCCAGCCGCTGCCGCTGTCGTTGGTCGCCACCTCGGCGTTGGGGCCGATGCCATAGGAGGAGCCAAGGCGGGCGACGTGGCTTTCGGTGAAGCTGGCGCCGCCGTCGGTGGAAGTGAAGAGGCGCATCACCGAGGCACCGTCACCGCCGCGAGTCCCCGGCCAGACGGCCGCGATCCGGTTGCCGCTGGGCGACTGGGCGATGTCGCCGCCGACGAAGAGGTCGGGATTGGAATCAACCGCCAGCGTCTTCGGCGCACCGAAGCCGGCACCCTCGTAGCGGCGGAAGTTGATCGTGTTCGGGTAGGCACCGCCGCCGTAGTCCTCGGAGACCATCAGCAGCCCGGCGGGGCCGGTGGAGAGGCTCGGTTCGTAGCCCTTCGTCACCTCGATGGGGCCTTCCCAGCTGGCTTCCGTGGTGATGGTCCCGGAGCCCTTGTAGCGGTAGAAGAGCAGCGGGTAGGGCGGATCGGAGATGTTCCAGTAGGCGATTACCGGACTGCCCGCGGAGAGGCCCATGCTGGCGCCGGCGACGCCCCCGGCCCCGGGTTCTTTGAAGTCGAATTCGCCGCCGCCGGGCGGCGGGACACTGTTGGTGCTGAACCCGAGGCCGGCGTTATAGGCCCCGATCAGGAAGCTTCCGCCCGAGAGGAAGACGTCGGTGGGATTCGTCTTGCTCGAGTAGGGATCGCTCTGGGTGCCGGCGTCGAAATTGGCGCCACCGTCGGTCGAGGTCCAGAAGACGACGTCGTTGACCGCATAGCGCGGGGCCACCACGTAGACGGTGTTGCCCGGGCCGAAGACCGGAAAGGCGGCGGAGGCGCTTTCGGAGATGCTGGTCGCACCCGGAATCGAGAGGGTGATCGGCGAGCAGGTCCCGCCCGGCGCGATCTTGCAGTACTTCACGGGTTCGACCCCGATCCCAACTCCCTCGCTGACCCAGGCGACGTAGGCGTTGCCCGCCGCGTCCTCGATCAGGTGACCGTTGGACTGGGCATTGGTGTCGAGCGTGTAGAGGTTGTTTGCTGCAGAAATGGCTGGAAAGGCGGCGAGGACGAGGGTCGCTGCCGCCGCGATGAGGATGGCGCGGCAAGTTTTCATGGGCCCAGCCTAATGGCGGGGTAGGGATCGTCAACCTCGCTGGACGACCTGCTCGATCAGGTCGGCGGCCTTCTCGGTGCCGGGTGCGCCCTGCAGCCGCTGCGAGGTCTGCGCCAGCCGCCCGGCCAGCTCCTCGTCGCCGAGCAGTTGCTCGATCGCGCCGGTCAATTCCTCACCGTTGTGGCGGTAGGTGTCGAGCCGCACGCCGAAGCCGGTCTCGTCGATCCGCTGGGCGTTGTCGTGCTGGTCCCAGAAGATCGGCAGGACAACCATCGGCTTGCCGAAGTAGAGGGACTCGGTGACGGTGTTGTTGCCGCCGTGGGTGATCACCAGATCGACCTCAGGGAGGATTTCGGTCTGCGGCAGGAACTCCTCACCGGCCATGTTGTCGGCGAGCTCGAACTCGGTGTGCTGCGGGCCCTTGGAGACGATCACCCGGTAGGGCGCCTCGGCCAGCTCGGCGACCAGCTTCTCCATCAGCGGCACGTCGGCGGAGCCGAGCGAGCCGAGGCTGAGGTAGACGAGCGGCTCCTCGCCGCGCAGCCCGTCGGGCAGCTCCCAGGCGGGGTCCGTGGCGCGGACGCTCGCCTGCAGGTTGTGCCAGGTCGGCCCCAGCGACTGCGCCCGCCGGTAGTCGACCTCATCGGGATAGAGGTACATGTTCAGCCAAGGGCTCTCGTGGATGAAGTCGTCGGCCGGCAGCGGCGGCGCCCCGCGCTCCTGGCAGAACTCGCTGAACGCCGCGTGCATCTCGCGGTGGGCGTCGCGGTAGGCGTGCCAGTACTCATCCCAGCCGCTGGTGTCGTTGCTGGGCAGGCCCGAGAACGGCGGCGGCACCTGCGGATCCTTCATCTCGGTGGGATTGCAGGACATGATCCGCGCCCACGGCCGCCCGCAGGCCGGCAGCGCCGGGAAGGCGACGACGTTGTCCTCGACGATCAGGTCGGGCTGCAGTTCGTCGATGATCTCCCGCAGCCGCTCGTCGACGTACCGGGCACCGTCGATCAGCGCCTGAAAGGTCGGGGCGATGAAGTCGGCCAGCTGCTCGCGGGTCGAGGTGCGGAAGACCGGTGCCGTGTCGCGGATGAAGTCCTTCCAGAATTGCCCGGGCGCTTCCTCGGTCTCCGGCGGCGGCGTCAGCCGCATCAGCCGCTCCTCGAACCCCTGCGCCGCGAGCGTCCCCGCAAACGACTCCTCGACGATGAAGACGACCCGGTGGCCGCGCCGCCGCAGCACGTCGCCGATGCCGACGCAGTTGTTCGTCGGCCCGAACGCGCCCTCCGGGAAGAAGACGATCGTCGAGCTCTCCTCGCTCACTGGGCCATTATGCGGAAGAGCTCGACGAGGTCTGGCAGAAGTAGAGGAAGTTCCTCCGCCAGGCCCTGGTCAGCCTTTGCCCCCGCCAGTCGTGAGAGGCCGCCGGCGAAGGCCTGCGCGTGGATCTCGGCGGCGTCATCGAGGAGCTCTGGCGCCTCCCCCACAAGGACTTCGACCAGGTCCCGGAAGGCCTGGTGGTGCCGAGCGGCGGTCGCTTCGCTGACCCCGAGTGGCGAGATCAGGAAGAAGCTTGCAAGGCCTGGATAGCTGGCCAGGGCCTCGAGCAGACCGCTGAGCCGGGCGCGCACGGAGTGGCTCCATGTCTCGCATTCTGGCGCTGCTGAGACCTGTTCGCAAAGAAACTCAAAGCAGGCCTCGTATGCCGCCCGGTAGCAGTCCTCCCGATTCGCAAAAGACTCATAGAACGTCTGTCGCGAGACCTCGGCGCGAGCCACCACAACGGCGACGGGGGCGCCGTCGTAACCACCCTCTGCCACCGTCTCGACCATGGCGCCGATCAGGCGGGCGCGTTGATTCGCGAGTACGAGCTCGCGCGGGAGTCCGTGTCGACCTCTCGGAAGTCTCTGTTCACTCACTGATATAGGGAGCCACCACTATCTCCAGCAGCTCTTCGAGTAGCGGTTCGGTCTCTTTCAGATCTCCTTCCAGCAGGCGCTGGTGGATGATCCAGGCGGCGCCACCGACGACAGCGCCCTCGAGTGCCGGCGTCAGCCTTGTCGCTCGGGGTTTCCACGCGCGTCCCTCGCGCAGCTTTGGAGTCGCTGTGTCAAGGGCATTTTCGTAGCGGCCGCGGGCACGGGGGCCAGCCGCGTGGACCTCGACCAAGGCAAGCCGCGCGCGCTGTGGGTGCTCGATGAGGAGTTTCACCAGGCAGGCTAGAGCTGCGGAGATCTGGTGCGGCCACGCCTGCTCGCCGGCGACTGCACCCAGGAGAGCTTGCGACGTCTCTTCGGCGATCCGATCGAACGCGGCCACGAAGCAGTCTTCCTTGCCCGCGAACAAGTCATAGAAGGCGCCGTAACCGACTTGCGCCGACTTGACGATCTGGTCGATCGAGGTGTGGCGGTAGCCGTGCTCGGCGACCAACTCGACGATCGCCGAAAAGACCCTCTCGCGCTGCTGCGCCGCAACTGCGTCCGGAGCCAGACCATGCCGGCCCTTCGGAATCGCGGCCTCCCCGTAGGCCCTAGCCATGCGATGAAGATACCCGCCCTGGGAATGCCCTTGGAACTAGGAGGGCAACCGCCGGCGCATGCTCGCGTCGCTAGAGCTTGCGCTCGATGTCGTCGGCTTTCTCGCCGTGATGTTCGGCCAGCTGACGCTCACGCTCGGCACGCTCAGCGGCTTCGCGGGCTTCGAGCTCGGCCTGGTGGGCCTCCTCCTCGTGCTCCTCGGCTTTCGAGGCGTGGGCGCCGGCCTCCTGGCGGTGGCCGCCGGCCCGTTCCCGCAGCCGCATCTGCTCGAGTTCGCGGCGCTTTTTAGCTTTCTGAGCGAAGACCGCAACGAGCGCGAGGATCGCGATGGCGACGACGACGATGATGGCGATGATCAGCACGGTAGACATGCTTCAACAATAGCCCCGGCCCGGGATTAGTAAACCCTTCCGATCCGGGTACGGGAGCGCTGTGTTCCACTGGCTCACCCAGGAAGTTGGCCAGAGCGCCGTCACCTATCCGGTCGTCTTCGCGGCGGCGGGGCTCGACGTCCTCTTCCCGATCATCCCCTCGGAGGCGATCGTCATCTCCGCCGCGGTTCTCGCCGCGCAGGGCGACCTCTTCATCTGGCTGATCATCCCGGCGGTGGCGCTTGGCGCCTTCGTGGGCGACAACATCTGTTACCTGCTCGGACGCCTGATCGGCGACCCGATTGCCGACCGCTTCTTCCGGGGCGAAAAGGGAGAGGCGCGTCTGCTGTGGGCCGAGGAAGCGTTGCGGCGGCGCGGCGCGATCCTGATCGGCGTCGGCCGCTTCGTCCCCGGCGGCCGCACCGCGACCACCTTCGCCGCCGGCACCCTCGAGATGCCCTACCGTCAGTTCCTCGCCGCCGACGCCTTCGCCGCCTCGATCTGGGCGATCTACGTCTGCATGCTCGGCTATCTCGGCGGCGAGACCTTCAAGGACGACCTCTGGCTGCCGCTGCTCACCTCGTTCGGCTGCGCGATGGCGGTGGGGACCGGCTTCGAGGTCTGGCGGCGGGTGCAGGCCCGCCGCGGCAAGGACATCCTCGGCGACGAGCTGCCGCCGGAGATCAGTCCCGAGAACGCCTAGCCGCGCTTGCAGGCACTCGACCTCGACCTCCCGGTCTGCTTCAATCGTCAGACCAGAGAAAGGAGGTGGTCCTAACTTGAATCACATGCTTGATGGGACTCTGGAGGTGCAGGGCCGCTAGGCGCCGCACTGGTTCGGGCGCCCGGCGGAATCCACCCCCGGGCACCGGCGTTTCGTAGGGAGCCGGGTCTTGTCCCGCTCGGTAGCCGTTCCCGCGATCGTTTTCCATGCACCAGACCGGGGCCGCCGAGAGGCGGCCCCGGTTTTTTTTAAGGGCGCCTTTCCGTACCAGTGGTTGGGAAAAACACCGACTAGGGCGCGATTGCGTCGAGGCCGGCGTCGGCTTCGGAGAGGAAGTGGGAGGCAATCCGCCAGTGCCGCTGTAGCACCGGTTCGACGGTTTCCGAGCTGCAGCCGGCTTCCGAGACGCAATCGCCCCAGTCGTTAGCGGCTTGGATGTAGCGGTTGAAGGCCTTCTCGGCCGGCGTGCCGACGCTGTCGAGGCAACCGATCTCGACCTCGTCGATCGGGATCTTGCGGTAGGTGGAGCGGATGCCGCGGACCTCGGCCAGGTACTGGTCGAAGGTGACGCCGACCGCGAGCCGGCGCCGCAGTGAGTCCATCGAGGCGACGAAGCTGCCGAGCTGGGTCTGGCAGGGGCCGGCGGCGGAGTGGGGGCGGGACTTCTTGTCCGGCGTCGCCTGGGGCTCTTTGGCAACGGTGGCCCCCGGGTCGGCGGCGGCGGTCGCGGTTACCGTCCCTCCCTGATCGGACCCCCCGCTGCCGCAGCCCGCGAGCATGAGGACCGCGAGCAGGGCGCAGCCGACGAGCAGGGAGCGGGCGGCGGCGTGCACGGCGGCAGTCTACGTCGTGTAGAAACAGCTCCCGTGTGGCGGATCGGCAGCTTCCGGAGGTCGGCGCTGGGCCTCCTGGTCGCGCTCGTCGCCCTAACCGCTCCCGCGACGCCCGCCGCGGCCGCCCCGCACGTGCTGGTGGTCGGCGACAGCCTCGAGGAGCTGACCTCGCCCCACCTCGGTCGCTACCTGCCCGGCGTCGAACTGACCGTGAACGCGGTCGGCGGCTACAACAGCTTCCAGATCTTCGACCTCTTCCAGGAAAGCTACGACCCGTCTATGGATGTGATCGTCTTCGACGCCGGCACCAACGACAACCCGTCCTATCCCGAAATCCTGGCCGGCAACCTGGCCAAGGTCGCGGAAACCGTCGGCGACCGCTGCCTGGTCGTGCCGACGATCCACGGCCTCCATCCCGGCGGCGTCGACGACACCGGCAAGAACCGGGTTGTCGCCGAATTCGCCGCCTCGCGACCGGGAACCCAGGTGCCCGACTGGCAGGGCGTCGTCGCCACCCATCCCGAGCTGATGCAGGCCGACAACCTGCACCCGATCGAAGAGGGCGCCGACTACCGCGCCCAGCTGATCGCCCAGGGGGTCGAGGGCTGCCTTGCCTACGAGCAGGCGCGGGCGACGGCGCCGCCGGAACCGGCTGCGGGGGAACCGCGGCCCGAAGTCGAGCCGATCGCGACCGTGGGCAAGCTGCAGGCGCGGCGCACCGAGGTGATGAGCGCGATCCGTGCCGACGTCCTCCGCGCGGCCGGGGCGTCCCTCCTGCGCGCCGCCTTCCTGGCCCGGCGATGACGGGCCGGCGGGGCGAAGTGGCAACCTGTAGGCATGGAGCTGCCCCATGAGTGAGGTGGTGATGCCCCGCCTCTCCGACTCGATGGAGGAGGGGACCATCCTCACCTGGCTGAAGCAGGTCGGAGACGAGATCGCGGTCGGCGACGAACTGGTCGAGATCGAGACCGACAAGGCGAACATGGCTTACGAAGCAGACGTCGCTGGGACGCTCCAGGAGATCCTCGCGCAGGAGGGGGAGACGTTGCCTATCGGGACTCCTATTGCTCGGATTGGGGAGAACGGAGCGGGTTCAGGCGGGACGGCTGAGGGACAGACCACTAGGCCCGCGGGTCCTGCCGCCGCAGGGGACCCCCCGTCTCCTGCAACTACGCAGGAGACGGTCCCCCCTACGACGTCACCCACGGGAGATGAGATTGAGTCGGACGGCGACAGGGTCAAGGCCTCGCCGCTTGCCCGACGGCTCGCGCAGGAGAAGGGACTAGAGCTGTCTTCGCTCCATGGCTCTGGACCCGGCGGACGAATCGTCAAGGCTGACGTGGAAGGAGCCAAAGCTCCTGCGGTCGAGCAGACCGGTTCCTCTGTCGAGACCGCCAAGGGCGAGACGCAGACCCGCGAGCTGAACAAGCTGCAGCAGACGATTGCCCGGCGGATGGCTGAGTCGAAGGCGACTGCTCCTCACTTCTATCTGACGATCGAGATCGATATGGGGAAGGCGGTCGAGGCTCGGGCGGCGCTGAAAGATGCGGCGAAAGAGGGGGAGGTGGTGCCTTCTTTCAACGACATGGTTGTCAAGGCTTGCGCGATCGCCTTGCGGGAGTTCCCGAAAGCCAACGGCGCTTATCGGGACGGGCGGTTCGAGATGTACTCGCGGGTCAACGTCGGCGTTGCGGTGGCGGCGGAGGAGGCGCTGGTTGTGCCGACGATCTTCGACGCTGACAGGAAGGGCCTGCGGCAGATCGCCGAAGACGCTCGTGCCGTAGCCGCCAAAGTTCGCGACAGCTCGGTGACGCCGCCGGAGCTCTCGGGCGGCACCTTCACGGTCTCCAACCTCGGCATGTTCGGGATCGACTCCTTCGAGGCGGTGATCAACATGGGCCAAGCGGCGATCGTCTCTGTCGGCGCGATCCGCGAAGCTCCGGCTGTCCGCGACGGCCAGGTCGTTCCCGCCCAGCTGATGAAGGCGACGATCGCCTGTGACCACCGCATCCTTTACGGCGCCGAGGGCGCCGAATTCCTCGCCAGGGTCAAGGCCCTGCTCGAGGAGCCCGTCTCCCTCGCCCTCTAGTCGGCCTGCCCCCCGCCGAGCTCGGGCGGCAGCGCTTTCGGACCGTCCGGGTACATGTGGCGCAGCTGCTCCTCGCTCATCTCCAGGGTGCTGGTGATCTCTTCCCGCGGCGCCCCGACCACCAGCCAGAGCTGATCGGCCTCGGTGTCGTTGAACAGCTGCCGCGGCGTGTCCGGCTCGACCAAGAGCGTGTCGAGCGGCTGCAGCGTCAGCACCTCCTCACCGATCCGAACCCGCCCCTCACCCTCCAACAGCACGTAGAGCTCCTCCTGCGTGAAGTGCCGGTGGAAGGTCGAGGCTTTCCCCGGCTCCACCCGCCACATCCTCGCCCCCAACTGCGAAGCCTCCAGCTGCCCCCCGACGTCCGTATTGGGCGTCTGCATCTGGTTAGACCGCCGCCAAAACGCATCGGCGGCTTTGAGCAGGCGGTACCCCACTAGATCTCGATCCAGGTGCCTTTGGGGCCGAGGTTGCGAACGGGGGTGGGGCCGATTTGGCTCTCGCAGCCCCAGGACTCGTGGATGTGGCCGCAGACGGCGAGGCGGGGGCGCTTCTCTTCTATTGCCTTGAGGAGGGCGGGGCTGCCGAAGTTGCCGGCACCGCCGGCGCTGTCGCAGTGGTCCTTCGGCGGTGAGTGGAGGACGAGGACGGCGCCCTCGGGGCAGGCGGCGAGCTTCTCGGTTGCCGATTCGTCGTCGAGGTCGAAGCTCCAGTCCCAGGGGGTCACCGGAATTCCCGCGCCGAGGCCGAAGAACTCGACCCCGTCGATCGTCGTCCCCCCGCCGTGGAGGACGGTGGCGGCGCTCCAACCGGTGGCCGCCTCGCGCAGGGCGTCGACGGTCTCGTTGTTGCCGGGGACTAGCACCGTCGGCGTCTCGATCCCAGCCAGTGCACCGATCGTCTCCTCCAGCCCCTCATGGACCGAGGCGAAGTCGCCGGCCCCGATCACCACGTCGGCCTCGGCCGACATCTCGACCAGTTGCGCCCCCTGCTCGAGGTCCCGGTGGAGGTCGCTGAAGGCGAGGATTCTCATCCGGGAAACCTAGCTGCTCGGTGCGGGCGCCGGGCGCCGGAAGCGGCTGGGGAGGCGCCGTTGCCTCGACGGTTCCTCTTCCTCCCGGACCTGCAGGTCGAAATAGAGGAGCGTGCGGCCGGCGGTGACGTAGGGGATGAAGAGGGCGAAGACGAGCGAGCCGAGCAGGTTGATCCAGACCAGGTCGAGGCCGGTGAAGATCAGGGCGAAGCCGAGGATCGGGCCGGCGGCGACGCTGAGCAGCCAGAGCGGCGCGGCGACGCGAACGGTGTGCCACCAGCGTCCGCGGACCAGCTCCGAGCTGCCGCGGAAGGCCTCGCGGATCGACTTGTCAGTGAACAGCACTTCCTGCTGGACGAAGAGCCAGGCGACGTATTTGTAGATCGCGATGGGAATCCCGACAACGGTGATCGCCAGCAGGAAGATCCCGAGGATCGCCAGGATCTGGGCGGCGACGACGCGGCGGAAGCGCCCCAACGCACCCCGCACCGAGTCGAAGATGCCGATGCGGTGGCCGCGGGAGAGCTCGCGGACGAAGACGATCACCACCGCGGCGACGAGGGCTTCGGCGACTGGTCGCGCGAACGTTTCGGCGAAGTCGGCGAACGCCAGGTGGACGCCGGCGCGCCCGGCCGCGTCGTCCACCCCCTGGCCGCTGGCGATCGCTTCGGCGAGGAAGTTGACGCCGCCGACGATCGGGAAGGCGATCAGGCCGATCGGCACCAGCGTCGCCCAGAAGCGACCGTAGAGCCGCCGCGCCGTCCGCAGCAGCTGGCCGAAAGCCCGCCGTGCCCGGAGGTGACCAAGATCGACCGGGCCCCAGCGGGTGAGGGCGAAGGGGGCCAGCAGCGCCAGCAGGAGCACGGCGACGATTCCGTAGGCAGTCGTCTGCGACTTGGTTGCGATGTGGGTGAGGTCGGTAACCGCGACGACGGCGCCGCAGAAAACGTTGGTCACCGTCGGTCCGACGACCGAGCCCCCTGGCAGCCGCGGGCTGGTCGAGCGCTGTTTGGCCATCCAGGCGAAGGGTTCGCGCCAGACGGTCTTGGTCACCGGCCCGGTCGGGCCGTTGTTGTAGCCCTTTTCCCGTTCGCCCCAGCGACCGCGATAGCTGAGCCATTGGAAGGCGCCCCGTTCGGGTGCGGTTTCCGGCAGCAAAACCGGGCGCAGCGGCAATTCGCGCAGCGGTTCGGACGTGTTGTCGCAGCCGACGCCGGAGCCATTCTGCCCGTTACCGAGGTAGACGGCGGAGTCGTAGAAGGTGGCGTGGGAGCCGGCGGCGGGGTAGACGACCGGGTGCGTCCCTTCCTTCTGCACCTTGCCGTCAGTCCAGCTCGCTCGCTCGCCGCCGGCGTGCTGGAAGACGATGACTTCGCTCGGTTCTTCGCCCAGCGCGTCGGTGACCACGTTCGACTTGAAGCTGAGCTGCATCCCCTCCCAGTCGCCCTCGTGGAGGTCGTTGAACTGGTTGAAATACCAGTAGAACCAGTACTGGAGGGTGAAGCCGTCGTGGTTCGGTTCGCGGGCAATGTGGGCGTAGGTGATCGCCGGCGCCTTGCCTTCTTTGAGCAGTTGCCGGAAGGCGCGCGCGTAGACGCAGGTCTTGCCGAGCACCTCGCCTTCGTAGTCGAGGTAGTAGCCGTCGTGCAGGCCGGCGATGTCAGCGGCGGTCGGCGCCCGCTTAACCATCTCGAGCCTGCCGTCGGGCAGTTCGTGGGTCAGGGTGACGGTCGGGTTGCCGAGGACGATGTCGACGCTGGTCGGCTGATACTGCTCCTCGGAGGTATTGCAGGGAGGGTCCCGCTGTTCCCGCAGCATCGCGATCGGCACGTACCTCTCTGCCAACTGCTGCGCCGCCTCTTCCCCGGGGGTGCCGGCCGTCGCACCGGCCGGCGACCCGAAGGCCGCCAGCGCGATCACCAGCAGGACGAGGCGCCGGCCTCTCACGCGGCCGAACGTATCAACGGCGACCGGCGCCGCCTAGGCGGGACCGGCGGAGGTCGGCTCGCCGAAGTCTTCGACCTCGGTTTCGACTTTGCCTCCCGGCATCGCGACCAGGGAGACGAGGAAGGCGATGGCCATCGCCACGGCCATGCCGTAGAAAACCGTGCGCGAGGCGAGGGCGAAGTCGTGGGGGATGTTTTCGGCGACCTTGGCGATCGGGCCGTGGAGCTGGGTTGGGAATTCACTGCCGTTGCCGCTGCCCTGACTGATCGCATCGGCGATCTGGTCGGCCGCCTGCTTCGGCACCCCGTTGGCGGCTGCCGTCGCCTCGAGGTTCGAGCGGTTCTCGCTGATCAGGATCGTGCCGAGGACGGCGAGGCCGAGGCTGGAGCCGAAGTTCCGCACCGTCTGGGTAATCCCGGTCGCCTCGCCGTAGCGGCTGCGCGGCACCCGGTTCAGCGCATCGGTGTTGGCGGGGCTGAGGACGAGCCCGACCCCGGCTCCGGCGATGACGATGTAGTACCACTGGTCGGAGACCGAGAGTTCGGTCATCGAGTGGCCCCAGAGGTAGAAGCCGACCGCGGCGACGGCGCAGCCGGCCACCACCGCGGGCCGCGCCCCGACCCGGTCGAGGACCTTGCCGCCCCACTGCGAGGCGGTGGCGAAGCCGGCGAAGAAGATCAGCAGGTAGAGGCCGGTTTCCGAGGCACTTTCGCCGAGCGAGATCTGCGCGTACATACTGGCGAAGAAGAAGAGCGGGACGAAGGCGATCATCAGGAAGAAGAGGACGACGTTGTCGATCGCGAACGCGCGGTCGCGGAAGACCGAGAGCCGCAGCAGCGGATTCGCGACCCGCAGCTCGTAGCGGACGAAGGCGGCGAGGATCGCGATGCCGGCGACGATCGTGCCCCAGGTCGCCGGGCTGTCCCAGCTCCAGACGGTCGATTGCTGCAGGCCGAGGACGGCGAGCCCCATCCCGGCGGTAATCATCAGCGCGCCGCGGTAGTCGAGCGGCGCCGGGTGCCTCTCATCCGCGGGCTTCGATTTCGCGATCAGGATCAGGGCGATGATCGCGACCGGGATGTTGACCCAGAAGATCGCCCGCCAGGTCCATTCGACGAGGAAGCCGCCGGCCAGCGGGCCGACCGAGGTGAGGCCGCCGGCGATCGCGAAGAAGATCGCCATCGCCCGGCCGCGCTCGCGGACCGGGAAGGCGTTGAGGACGATCGCCAGTGCGGCCGGGAACATGATCGCCGCGCCGGCGCCCTGGATGACCCGGAAGGTGATCAGCCAGGCCTCGTCGAGGGAGCCGGTGGGGGTGGCGCCGCAAAGGGCGGAGGCGGTGGCGAAGATGACGACGCCGAGGGTGACCATGCGCCGGTGGCCGGCGATGTCGGCGAGGCGGCCACCGAAGGCGAACAGCGCCGAGAGCGAAAGCAGGTAACCGTTGATGATCCACTGCACCCCCGTCGCCGAGAGCGAGAGGTCGTCCTGGATCGTCGGGACCGCGATCGCGACGATCGTCTGGTCGATGAAGGTCATCGAGACGGCGAAGATCATCGCCGCGAGGATCAGCTTGCTGTTTTGACTGGTGCTTTCGTTCATGCCTCCGCCTTTGCCGTGCAGGCGGCGATTCCTCCCCGGCTTCAGGTAAAGTCGCCGCCCTGATGCCCGGAGTCTTTTGGCTTGGATTCGGAATCGCCGCCGCCATCTTCTTGGTCGGTTGCATTTCCGGTGCCCGCTCGCGCACCGCGTCGCTCAGCAGCGGCGCCGCGATTGGCGCCTACCTGGGCATCATGGCGGCCTTCCCGCTGCTGGCCATCGGCCTAGCGACGAGCTAGACCTCTCTATCTAGCCGTCTTTGACTCCAGGCGGCTCAAGCTGCTGAAGGAGAAACGGCTGATCGAGGATGGGCGCTCAAGAAGCGGCGAATTCGCTCGTCTTCGTATTCGTCCCATCCATTCACGAAGAAGAATTCGCCAGAGCCCATTTCCCCCAACCCCCTTAGAGCTTCCGCAAGCGATTGATCATCATCCGGGAAGATGGTGTCACGAGCTCCCTTTTCTTCCAGTAGGGCAACTACCGCCGGATCACTGCGATGGGCGTAGAAGCGGCGAAAATGTGGGTAGACCACGCCCCCCGAGAGTCCGTGTCGCGCCGCAACCGCCAGATTCGCAAGCATGTCGAACTGCGTCAGGCTGCTGAGTAGGCGCTCGTCGTCGATTGCATAGTCGGGACGGAGCTCCGCGATATTGGCGATGTGGTCAAGCGCGAGTTTCAGCAAGGAGGCGCCGACTCGCTCGCTCGCCGAGTCTTGGAGCAGATTTGCTCGAGCCGCTTGAATGTGCCCGTGACGAAGCCATGCGCGGTAACGGTCGTTGTATGCAATAGAGGGCCGATGGTTGGCAAGTTCAACTATGGCGTTCCACTTTTCCTTCCGAACAGCAAGCGCACCTAACGCATAAATCCGCTCGATCACCATCAGCCAGACCTGCGCGGGTTCGATGATCAGGTCACGTCGCTCGTAGCCTTGCTCATCAAAGGTGCAGTTGTAGATCGAATCGAGGGCGGCAATGGCGAGATCGAAGAGCTGGGGAGATTGGATGATCAATCCGCGACCAGCGAGGGCGACGAGCCGATCGAGCAGTCCGCCCAACTGAGCCCGGGCATTGGCTTGTTCCGTATCTAGATCGTGCGGCTTGTCTTCTGGATTGATTCTGAGGACTTGGCTAGCTGAAGCTGGAGCGCGGTCGAGTAGAAGCCGTACGGGGATTTCGTCCCCTTGCCGTAGTTGCTCCGTAACCGCCGAAACCAAGGTCTCTCGATCGAGCTCCCAGCTAAGGACATCCGCTGCTCCCGTCGCAACAGTTTCTGCCCGTCGCGTCTTCTGTGCCAAAGGCTCGATTGATCGAATTGCCTCTGCTCGCGCCTCGGCTGCAGCCTGGCGCCGGAGCAGATCTAGATGTCGCCGTAGCTCGACTTGTCCTAGCCGACGACTCTCCGTGCCACGGCGGACAAAGATGTCTCCCTCACGGAAGACCACTCGGCGGTTGTCTCCTTTTCCGTAGGCCCCGTCGGCTTTCATGACAACGAGCCCATCTGGATGAGGGGACACGTGAATGAGAGCAACTAATTTGGTCTCGATTTCGTGGATAGCAACTCGGATCTCGAGGCCCGGGGGAAGGAATCGTTCCAGCCGAGGTCGAAGCCGCGCCTCGTCGAGTTGAGCTGCATGTTCCGGAGTGAGTAGTCCGGTCGGCTGGCCACGCTGATTGACCCCGACCACGAGATGGCCGCCTCGCCCCGACCCCATCGCAGCAAAATCCTTCGCGGCCTCGACTATGGCGCGCTTCTTCTTGCTGGGCTCAACGAGATCCATCTCCCGCTTGTAATCCAACACCTCTGACTCATGCTGCCCATCGAGCAGCAGTCTTAGCTGCCCCTCGTTTACTACTGCGGGAACCGGATCGGCCATGAGTTTCGACCGTAGCAACTCCACAAGCGGACGCTTCAACGATCCTTCAAGGGGTAACAAGGACGGATGACGAGTCCCGCGGATGCCCCCTCCGTCACCCTGCACGACGGCGTCGAGATGCCGCAGCTCGGCTTCGGCGTCTTCCAGATCGCGCCAGAGGAGACGCAGGAGCGGGTCGAGGAAGCGCTGGCGACCGGCTACCGCCATGTCGACACCGCCGCCGCCTACCGCAACGAGGCGGGGGTGGGGGCGGCGATCGCTGCTTCCGGGGTGCGCCGCGAGGACGTCTTCGTCACTACCAAGCTCTGGAACTCCGAGCAGGGCCATGACTCGACCCTGGAAGCCTTTGAGAAGAGCGTCGGGCGGCTGGGGACCGGCCACGTTGACCTCTACTTAATCCATTGGCCGACCCCGAGCCGCGACCTCTTCCTCGACACCTGGCGCGCCTTTGAACGGATCAAGGAGGAAGGCGGCGCCCGCTCGATCGGCGTCTCCAACTTCCGGGTCGAGGACCTTGAGCGAATCGAGCAAGAGGCCGAGCAGCGGCCGACCGTCAACCAGATCGAGCTGCACCCGCAGCTGCAGCAGGCCGAGCTGCGCGCCTGGCACGCCGACCACAACGTGGTCACGGAGGCCTGGAGCCCGCTGGCCCAGGGTGAGCTGCTCGAGGACGAGACGATCGCGACCGTCGCCGCCCACCACGAACGCACCCCGGCCCAGGTGATCCTCCGCTGGCACCTGCAGCTCGGCAACGTCGTCATCCCCAAAACGGCGACCCCGGAGCGGATCCGCCAGAACTTCGAACTCTTCGACTTCACCCTCAGCGAGGACGACATGGCAGCGATCGAGCGCCTCGACGCCGGCGAGCGCACGGGGCCCGACCCCGCCACCTTCAGCGCCGCCTGACTGGCGTGTCGCTTTCCTCTCGCTATGCGAGAGGAAGTCGCCATAGGCTGACGGCGTGAACGTGAACCGGTGGCTGGAGCTGACCAACCGAATCGCGGCCACCGCCTTCGTCATCGGCGGGTCCTTGTTCTGCCTCGGGGCGCTGCTGGCGCAGGCGCACGTCGGCGGGCCGCGGCTGGCCGGCGCCGTCTTCCTCGCCGGCGGCGTCTTCTTCACCACCGGCGGCTACACCTCGGTCTTACTGGCCGCAAACGAGCATGGGGGTACGTGGCGTTGGTGGTCGTTCGAGCCGCGGCGCCTTGACTGGGCGAGCGCCTTCGTCCTCTTTGTCGGCACCCTTTACTTCGGGATCAGCCTGCTGGCGGCGCTGATCGGCGACCTCACCACCGCCCAGGAGCACCGGCTCGTCTGGTCGCCGGAAGTGATCGGCTGCGTGCTTTTCCTGGTCTCGGGCCACCTCGCCCTGCTGCAGCTGCGGCGCCAGAGCCAGCGCGGCGAGGACTCCGGCATCGACTGGTGGATCGCGGTCGTCAACCAGCTCGGCTCGGCGCTCTTCATGGTCGCTGCGATCGCCGCCTTCGTCCGCCCTTCGACTGGCGACGAGCTGGCTGTCGGGATCGCCAACTGGGGCACCTTCGCCGGCGCCGCCTGCTTCGCCGCGGCCGGCGTCATCCAGGAGTTCGACCGTCCCTAGAGCCTGAAAGGATTGGCCGCGTGGCCAGTGGAAAGGCGGAGGCGCCTCGGACCGAGAAAGTGCTGCCGGGGGTCTGGCGGCTGCGACTGCCGCTCCCTTGGCCGGGAGTTCCGCACGGCAACGCCTGGGCGATCGAGCACGACGGCGGCGTCGTCATGTTCGACACCGGGATCGGCGGCAAGGGCAAGCTGCGGCAGCTCGACCTGGCGCTGGCGCAGGCCGGGCCCGGGTTCGGCGTGGAGGACGTGCGGCTGGTCGTCTGCACCCATTCCCACACCGACCACTACGGGCTCGCGGGGGCGATCTGCGACCGGGCCGGCTGCGAGCTCTGGATGCACCCGAACTGGGAGCACGTACGGCTGCTCGCCGACGATCCCGAGGCGGCGCTGGAGGCGCGAATCGAGGTTGCGCGCCAAAGCGGCGTCTCGCCGGCGGCGCTGGAGCGCTACCGCGAGGCCCGCAGCGACACCGAGACCGGGATCGACATCCTCAAGGAGCCCGACCGCGAGCTCGTGCCCGGGGTCGAGGTAGAGACCGACCTCGGCACCTGGCAGGTTGTTGAGACGCCCGGCCACGCGCCGTCCCACGTCGTCCTCCACCAGCCCGAGCGGCGCCTGCTGATCTCCGGCGACCACCTGCTCGGCCGCACCGTCCTCTTCTTCGACTACGGCCACAGCCCCGACCCGGTCGGCGAATTCTGCGCCAGCCTCGACCGGGTCGAGCCGCTCGCCGTCGACCTCGTCCTGCCCGGCCACGGGCGCACCTTCCGCGACCCGGAGGCGAAGATCGCCGAGTCGCGCCGCCAGGTCAACGAGCTGCTCGGCAAGGTGCGCGAGGCGCTCGGCAAGGGAGACCGGACGGCCTTCGAAATCGTCGAAGACATCGTCGGCCCGGAGATGGTCCGGAGCCCGGCCAGCGCCTGGGTCCTGCAGATCGTCCTCTCCTGCCTCGACCACCTGGCGATCGCCGGCGAGGTCGCGGGGATCGACGGCACGGACCCGCAGCGCTGGCGGCTCGCGTAGCCTGTCCGGGCAATGGCGAGCTTCACCTACGTGCGCCAGGTCGCCGCCCCGCCCGAGATCGTCTTCGACGTCCTCACCGACCACCGGCGCTACACCGAGATCACGCCCCTGCGCCGCGCCGAGCTCGAGCGCGAGGGGGAGCCGGCGCCGAACGGCCTCGGCGCGATCCGCGTGCTCAGCGCCCTGCCCGGCCCGCCGATGCGCGAGGAAGTGATTGCCTACGAGCGCCCGCGCCGCTTCTCCTACACGATCCTCTCCGGCCTGCCGGTCCGCGACCACGTCGGCACCGTCGAACTGGAGCCGAAGGACGGCGGCACCGAGATCACCTACGCCGTCAAGACGACCCCGACGATCCCGCTCGCCGGGCCGGTCTTCATGGCCGGCCTGAAGAAAGCGATCCGGGACCTGATCGGAGGGGTCGCGAAAGAGTCCGAGCGCCGCGCTGCGGATGCGCGGTAGCGAGTCGCTCGAGAAGCACCTCTGGCACCGCTCCAACCGGTGGGTTGCCGTGCTGCTGCTGGCGCTCGGGATCCTGGTCGGCGGCGCGATCATTGGCTTTGAAGCGCTGAAGCGGCCGGCCGACGTCCACAACGAAGAGGCGATCCGCAACTTCAAGCCGCAGAAGCCGCCGCCGCCGAAGCAGGCGCAGACGGTCAACTGGCCGGTCTACGGCTTCAACCCGTCGCGGACCAAGTATCTGCCGGTGAAGGGGATCAAGCCGCCGTTCGACAAACTCTGGCGCTTCACCGAGAAGCCGTTGCAGGAGTTCCCGCCGATCTACGTCGGCGGCAAGCTCTACTTCGTCAACAACAACGGCTACGCCTTCGCCCTCGATGCCGACACCGGCAAGGTCCTCTGGGAACGGCGGATCGGGCGGCTCAACGCCTCTTCGCCCGCCTACTACAACCATCGCCTCTACATCGTCAACCTCGAGCCCGGCCACATCCTCAAGCTGGATGCGAAAACCGGAAAGACGATCTGGAAGCGAAAGCTGCCGGGGCGGGCCGAGTCCTCGCCGGTGGTGATCGACCGCACTGTCTACTTCGGCTGCGAAAACGGGGAACTGTTCGCGATGAGCACCGGCAAAGGGCAGGTGCGTTGGTCGACTCCGCTCGGCGGCCCGATCAAGGCGGCGCCCGCCTACTACGGCGGCCGCCTCTACGTCGGCGACTACGGCGGTCACATGAACGCGGTCGACGCCAAGACCGGCAAGCTGGTCTGGCAGGCCGGCTCGCTCGGCCCCGGCTACGGCGGCTCCGGCGCCTTCTACTCGACCCCCGCGGTCGCCTACGGCCGCGTCTATGCCGGCAACAACGACGCCCGCGTCTATAGCTATGACATCACCGACGGCACCCTCGCCTGGTCCTACTCGACCGGCGGCTACGCCTACTCCGGCCCCGCCGTTGCCAACACCAAGCACAGCCCGCCGACTGTCTTCATCGGCTCCTTCGATGGCAACGTCTACGCGCTCAACGCCAAGGACGGCAGCGTCCGCTGGAGCCGCTCGGCCGGCGGCCAGGTGGTCGGCTCGCTCTCGGCCGTCGGCGACATCGTCTACGTCGCCGAGTTCACCCACAAGACGACGAGCGGCTTCATGATGCGGAGCGGCAAGCGGGTCTTCCGCTACCCCTACGGGACCTACACGCCGGTGATCTCCGACGGCCGGCGGATCTACCTCACCGGCTACTCGAGCGTGACGGCGCTCCAACCCCACCGGGCGGTGGTGGTGGTAGCTGCGGCGCACCCCGCGCATAAGCCGGGAAAAGGCCAGAGTGGAGCTGCGAGCGCAGGACACTCAAGCTCGAGCCGTAGTTCTGGATCCGGTAGCTGTTCGAGTCACCGAAGTCCTGGTAATAAACCAGCATCCGGCAGCGGCGGTGGCTGCCGACCCAAGCAAAAAGCTTGCGGACAAAAGAAGGGTCCTCACCTTCAACAGCCCACTCGGCAAGCGCAAAAGGCTTGCCGGAAAAGCGGCGGTAAAGGCCAGTAAGCGCGTCCCATTCGGGGTAGCCGGAGTAGAAGTCGGTCCCGACCCAGTCGACCCAGCGCGAGCCGGGGTAGAAGTGTTTCGGCCGGTTCTGGGGAGTGGTGGGGGAGCCGGCGGGCAGCGGGCTCCAGACGATCGCCACCGGCGCCTGTGGCAGCGCTTCGACGTCGACGGTCAGCGGCGGCAGCCCGGCAACCGCGAGCCGGTGGTCGATCTGGCGCTTGGTGCCGCCGCCGTGGACGATCACGTAGATGCGGCGAAAGGCGCGTTTGTAGGCGCGGGGGCTGTGCTCGGGCCCGCGCGAGGCGCCGGCGCAGTCGTAGGCGGCGTAGACGTTGAGGCAGCGGTTCGGCTCCCCCAGCGGCCGCACGTAGGCCCGCATCCCTTTTTCGAAGAAGAGCTTGTTGAGACGGACCAGGTAGCGGTCGCCGCGGCCGGCGGCGATCTGCGGCAGCGAGACGACCTCGTGCCCATCCTTGTCGGTGCTGATATGGATCATCGGCCGCGCCCGCGCCGTCTGCCACCGCCGGATCGAGTCCGGAAAGTCACTCCCCCAGGTACGAAACGACTCGATCACCGCCGGGTGCTTGTTCACCGCCTCCGAGAAGTGCCCGAAGTCGGCCATGTCGCCAGTGTCGGAAACCCCGAAGTAGACCTTCTTGCCGGGTGGCTTCAGGAGCGAGAAGGCAGACGCGGGCGCAGCGGTCGCGAGAGCGACCAGCAGCAGACAGGCGAGAACCGCCCCCGGGAGTTTCGCTTTCGAAAGCACGGCGGGAGCGTCCATGCTTGCAAGCGCGATCCGCCGGCCACCCCTGCAGCCGAAGGGGCGCAAGCTCGATTGCGTTGTTCCTTATGGCCGCTAGACGACCATAAGGAACAACTACCTAGGCGGCGAGCGGCTGGGCGTGCTCTGCGATCAGGGCCAGGACTTCTGGCGCGTACTTCTCGATGAAGGCGGGGCCGACGCCGCTGATTGCGAGCAGGGCGTCTTCGTCGGTGGGGCGGGCGGCGGCGATTGCGGTGAGGGTTTTGTTGGCGGCGACGGTGTAGGCGGGCTTGCCGGCGGCTGCCGTGAGCCGCCACGCTTTCAGCGCCTCGAAGAGCGGGGCGTCGGCGGGGGAGAGGTCGGGGGCGGGAGCCGTGGAGGACTTTCCGCGGCCGGTCTTGCGAACGGCGATCGTGTCCGGGTCGGGCAGCCAGTCGAGCATGTCGCAGACGTCGCAGCAGCGCTCGAGCGGGGCGCCTACGGTGCGGTCGGAGAAGTGGTCGAGGAGGGCGCGCCGGCGGCACTCGGTGCCGTAGATGAAGTCTTTGATCACGTGGTAGGCGCGCCAGCCGCGCTCCCGGGCGACCGCCAGCTCGGGGTCGCCAGCCCGCTGTTCGTTGAAGCGGACGAGGCGGCCGAGGTCGGACTTCAGCGCCAGCATCGTCGCCCGCGACGGCAGTCCGTCGCGCCCGGCGCGGCCGGCCTCCTGGTAGTAGGCCTCGACGCTGGTTGGGATCGTCACGTGCCAGACCGAGCGCACGTCGGGCTTGTCGACGCCCATCCCGAAGGCGTTCGTTGCGCAGATGACGCCGGTGTCGGTAGCCATGAACCGTTCCTGGATCGCCGTCCGGTGCTCGGGTTCGAGGCCCGCGTGGTAGGCGACCGCGGCGATGTCGCCGTCGCGCAGATCGGCCGCCACCTCCTCGGTCTGCTTGCGGGTGCCGCAGTAAACGATCGCGGGCCGGTTGGCGGGATCGGCCAGCCCAGCCTCCAGCAGCGCCTGCCGCCGCGCCTGCGAGCCCTTGCCCTCGAGCGCGACGACGTCGAAGGAGAGGTTGGGCCGGTCGAAGCCGGAGCGCACCTGCAGCGGCTCCTTCATTCCGAACCGCGAGGCGATCTCGCGAGCGACCGGCACCGTCGCCGTCGCCGTGCAGGCCATCACCGTCGGCCGGCCCAGCCGCTGCACGACCTCGGGGAGTCGCAGGTAGTCGGGCCGGAAGTCGTGCCCCCACTCCGAAACGCAGTGCGCCTCGTCGACCGCGACCAGATCCACGGTCCGCTCGGCGAGTGCTTCGAGGAAGACGTTCGAGCCGAACCGCTCCGGCGCGCAGTAGACGATCCGCGCGTCGCGCCGCACCGAGTCGAGAGCCTCCCAAACCGCCTCATCAGACATCCCCGAGGTGATCATCGCCACCGGCTGCCCCAACCGCCGCAGCTTCTCCCACTGATCCCGCATCAGCGCGATCAACGGACTGACCACAATCGTCAGGTCCTCCGAGGCCAGACCGGGCAACTGGTAGCAAAGACTCTTCCCGCCCCCGGTAGGCATCACGATCAGCGAATCCCGCTCCTCCAGAGCAGCAACAACAGCCTCCCGCTGCCCCGCTCGCCACTCGGCATAGCCCAGCTCACGCAGCAGCTGATCCGCCTTTTTTCCTGCCTCAGTCATGAGGCGAGCCACCATAAGCGCATCTCCGGCGGGTGGCGCGGATTTGGGGGACCATCCCCCGCCAAATGCGGGGGATGGTGGGACCAAATCGGCGACAGGACCCGCCGGCCTAGCGCCTGGTCCTACTGGTGTTCGGCCTGCGCGATCGCCGCAGGTACCTGACTTAGCTTCTCCGCCAGGGTGTCAATCGACTGCGCCAGCTTGCGGGTGTCGGCCTTGGTCAGCTCGGTATAGGAGACGAAGCCGTTGCCCTGCCGGTAGGGCTCGAGGGCGGCAAAGACCATCTTGAAGTCGGCTTCGATTTCGCCGGAGAGCTCGGGGTCGGTTTCGTCGAGCAGCGGCTTCACAGCTTCGAAGGCGGCCTCTGCCCCTTCGACGTTGGCCTCGAAGTCGACCAGGTCGGTGTGGGAGTAGCGCTCCTCCTCGCCGGTGATCTTTGAGGCCGAGACCTCGCCGAGCAGCTCGTTGGCGCCGTTGGCGATCTGCACCGCCTGCAGGTCGACCGTCTTCACCTTCGCGGCCAGTTCCTCGACGTCGGCCTGTAGCTGCTTGGCAACCGGGGCCATGCCCGCCGCGGTGCCTTCTTCCCAGAGCGCCTTCTCGATCCGGTGGAAGCCTTCGAATTCGCTCGCCGGCACGTCGTTTTCACGGGCGTCGATCCGCGGGTCGAGGCTGCCGAAGGACTCGGCCACCGGCTCGATCTTCTCGTAGGGGATACGGGCCGCGGTGTAGAGGGACTTCGCCTTGGCGACGTCACCGGCTTCGACCGCGGCGACGAACGGCGCCGTTTTCGCGACCAGCTTGTCGGTGTTCTGCTCAAGGTAGGTGCGGTAGGAGGCGATCGACTTCTCGATCTGCGGGCTGTTTTGCGCCTTCAGGTCGCCGCTGACGATCAGCGTCCCGCGCTCGTCGTCGCCGCCCGGGCAGTAGATCGTGTACTCGCCCTTCTCCAGCGTCAGCGAGAAGTTGCCGCTGAGGCCGTCGGAGAGATTCTCCTTCTCGCCGAGGATGGTTTCCCCGTCCATGATCTCCATCTCGGTCACCTTGGCGGTGCCGGCGTTTTCGATCTCGAAGGTGATCGGTCCGGCGGGCGCTTTCGTGTCATGCGGCTCGCAGCCGGCGTCGGTCAGCTTGAAGCTCACCTGCTTGGCTCCGGCAGGCGCGTCTTCGCTTGAGCCGCAGGCGGAAATGGACAGGACGAGTAGGAGCGCGGTCCCCGCGCAAAGCATCTTCAGGTTCATAGTTAGGGCACCCTAACAAAGACCGACAAATCGAGTCGGATATCTCGAACTGCATCAACTTCTACACCCGCTAGAAGTAAAAGTTGATGCAGTTCGCTCAGAAGAGGCCTTCGCCGACGTAGCCGCCCGACTTGGCACCGGGCGGGACGGCGAAGAGGGCGCTGCCGACGTGCTTGATGTACTCGTTCAGCGCGTCGATCTGCCCGAGCCGTTCCTGGATCGGGACGAACTGCTTGGCGGCGTCGCGCTGGAAGCAGATGAAGAAGAGGCCGGCTTCGAGCTCGCCGAGGCTCTCGTCGACCCCGTCGGTGAACGAGTAGCCGCGGCGGAGGATGCGGGCGCCGCTGTTTTCCTTCGCCGAGGCGAGGCGGACGTGGGAGTCGACCGGGATCAGCGGGTGTCCGTTGTGCTGCTCATCGAGCGGCAGCGGCTCGAACTCGTCGCTTCCGCCGAGCGGGGCGCCGCTGTACTTGTGGCGGCCGATCGTCCGCTCCTGGTCCTGCAGGGAGGCGCGGTCCCAGACCTCGAGCAGCATCCGGATCCGGCGGGTGACCATGTAGCTGCCGCCGCGCATCCAGGCCGGGCCCTCGTCGCCGACCCAGACGAAGCGCTCCATCGCCTCGGTGTCCTCGGCCTTGATGTTGGCGGTCCCGTCCTTCATCCCCATCAGGTTGCGCGGCGTGTCCTGGCTGCGGCTGGTGGTCGCGGTGCGGCCGAAGCCGAGCTGGGACCAGCGCATCGCCACGGTGCCGCGGCCGATCCGGGCCAGGTTGCGGATCGCGTGGAAGGCGACCTGCGGGTCGTCCGAGCAGGCCTGGACGCAGATGTCACCACCGCTTTCGGCCGGGTCGAGCTCGTCGCCGGGAAGCGGTGGCAGCGGCTTCAGCGCCGCCGGGCGCTTGCCCGCCAGCCCCAGCCCCGGCTTCTCGAACAGGTTGGGGCCGAAGCCGAAGGTGACGGTGAGGCTGGAGGGGAGGAGGCCGACGGTCTCGCCGGTGTCGTCCGGCGGCGCCAGCGGCACGTCGTTGACGTCGCCGACCATCTCGCCGGCGCTCGCTTCCGCCGCGGCCAGCGTCCACTCGCGCAGCAGCTCCTGCAGCTCGGCGGGGTCTTCGGTCAGCAGGTCGAAGGCGGCGAAGTGGAGGCGGTCCTGGGCGGGCGTGTCGATCCCCGCCTGGTGGGTGCCGTAGAAGGCGACGCTGCCGGTGCCATTGGCGCTCGCGTCGGCGCTCTCCTGGCCGACCAGGAACCCCCCGGCGGCCCCGAGTCCGAGCCCGGCGGCGCCGGCACCGGCGGATGCCAGAAAGCGGCGACGGGTGGTCGGGGCCATGGGTGGGAGGAGCGTCGGCTCTGCGGGCGCTTAAGCGGCGCTCTCGGCGGTGCCGACGCGGCCACCGGCGCGGACGCGGTCGCGGCGCGGCCGCACGCGCATCCCCTGCGGCCAGAGGACGAAGAGGACCATCGGGATCGCGTAGCCGAGGTAGACGATCGCTTCAATCACGGTCGGGGTCGGCTGCAGGCCGAGCATCCCGGTCAGCAGCGAGCCGGAGACGGTGCCGGGCTGGACCAGCCAGCTGAGGTCGACCGCCTGGCTCTGCAGCCCGTTGACCCAGCCCGCCTCGTGGCCGGTATGGGCGGCGGAGGCGAGCAGGCCGGCGGCGACGAAGACGAGGACGATGCCGGTGACGCGGAAGAAGCGGGTGAGGTTGATGCGGACGCCGCCGCGGTAGAGGCCGAGCCCGATCGCGATCGCGGCGACGAGGCCGAGGATCGCGCCGGCGCCGGCGGCAGTGGTGTCGGTCGAGTCCTGGAAGGCGGCGAGGAGGAAGACGGAGGTCTCGAAGCCCTCGCGCAGGACCGCAAGGAACGCCATCGCGACCAGGGCCAGGGTGGAGCCGCGGGCCAACGCCGAGGCGGCGTCGCCTTCGAGCTGGGCTTTGATGCCGCGGGCGTGGCGGCGCATCCAGACGATCATGTAGGTGACGGCGCCGACGGCGATCAGGCCGATCACCGTCTCCAGGCCCTCCTGCTCCTTCTGCGGCAGCTGCTGGCCGATCTGGTCGAGGCCGATGCCGACCGCCGCGCAGAGTGCCACCGCGATCGCGACGCCGGCCCACATCTGCCGCATCGCGTCCTGGCGGCCCTCCTTGACCAGGAAGGCGGCGATGATGCCGACGATCAGAGCGGCCTCTACGCCCTCTCGCAGGGTGATGACGAAAGTCGGGATCATTCGGGGTGGGTCTCCTTGTGGTGCCGGAGGGCGTTAGGCCGCCCTAATTAGGAGCCCCGAAAACCTAGCACGCCGCTAGGGAATCAGTCAGAAGGAAGCCATGGCTGTGACCAAGCTCCGGTTCCGTGAATCAGCTCCTCGGCCTGTTTCGGTCCCCAAGTTCCCTGCTCGTACGGATGAATCGGGCCCGGTTCGTCGAGCAGCGGTTGAACAACGCGCCAGGTCTCTTCGATCGAGCTCTGGCGGGTGAAGAGCTGGTGTCGGCCGGCGATCGCGTCGCCGAGCAGGCGCTCGTAGGGCTCGGGGTCTTCGCCGGGCGCGCGCTCGAAAAGGACCTCGAGGTCGGCTGCCTGGAAGGTCTCTTCGCCGGCCTTCTTCGCGTAGAGGCGGATCCGGGTGCCGGCCTTCGGCTCGATCCGAATCGTCATCTGGTTCGGTTCCGGCGTCTTGCCGTGGCCGATGCCGAGTTTCGGCGGCCGCTTGAAGAAGACCGTCACTTCCGTCGCCTTCACCGGCAGGTACTTGCCGGCGCGGACGAAGAAGGGGACCCCGGCCCAGCGCCAGTTGTCAACCTCGAGCTGGACCGCGGCGAAGGTCTCGGTCTTCGACTTCGCCTTCACCCCCTCGACGTCGAGGTACCCGTTGTACTGGCCGCGGACGTAGCGCTTCGGGTCGGCCGCGCACATCGCCTTGAAGAACTCGAGCTTCTTGTCGCGGATGCTGTCGTGGTGGTTGCCGGTTGGCGGCTCCATGCCGACGATCCCCAGCACCTGCAGGGCGTGGTTCTGGATCACGTCGCGCATCGCCCCGACCGCGTCGTAGAAGCGGCCGCGGTCCTCGACGCCGAAGTCCTCGGCGATCGTCATCTGCACGTGGGAAACGTGCTCGCGGTTCCAGACCGGCTCCAGCAGCGCGTTGGCGAAGCGCAGGTAGGTGATGTCCATCACCGGCTCCTTGCCGAGGTAATGGTCGATGCGGAGGATCTGCTCCTCGTCGAGGACCTGGGCCAGTTCGTCATTCAGCTTGCGGGCCGATTCGAGGTCGTGCCCGAAGGGCTTCTCGATCACCACGTGGGCGTTCTCGGTCAGGCCGGCCTTGCCGAGCCCCTGGACGACGGTGGCGAAGAGCGCCGGCGGGATCTCCAGGTAGAAGACCGGGTGCTTGGCGTTGCCGAGCGCCTTCCCGACGCGCTTGAAGGTGTCCTCCTCGCCGTAGTCGCCCTGGACGTAGGTGAGGCGCTTGGCGAGACGATCGAAAACGTCCTCGTCGGGGCTGCCGACGCTGGCGCCGATCGCTTCGCGGGCGTGCTCCCTCAGCTTCTCGTCGTCCCAGTCGTCGATTGCGACGCCGACGATCGGCACCTCGAGCTTCCCGGCGGCCTCCAGGCGGTAGAGCGCCCTGAAGGTCATTTTCTTCGCTAGGTCGCCGCTGATCCCGAAGATCGCGAGGACGTCGGCGGCTTCGTTTGCCATCGCCGCGCAGGCTATCGTCCACCCACCCCAAACAGCGGAGGATTTATGGAACTCGGAATCGTCGGCCTCGGCCGAATGGGAGCCAACATGGCACGGCGCCTGATGCGCGACGGCCACCAGATCGTCGCCTACGACGTCAACCCCGACGCGGTCGCGCAGCTGGCGGGCGAAGGTGCCGAGGGCGCCTCCTCGCTGGAGGAGATGGCCGCGAAGCTGAGCGCGCCGCGCTCGGTCTGGGTGATGGTTCCGGCTGGCGAAATCACCGAGCAGACGGTCGATGCGGTCGCGGCGGTGCTTGAGTCCGGCGACGCGATCATCGACGGCGGCAACTCCTACTACCGCGACGACATCCGCCGCGCCGGAAAGGTCGGCGAGCAGGGGATCGACTACGTCGACTGCGGCACCAGCGGCGGCGTCTTTGGCCTCGAGCGCGGCTACTGCCTGATGATCGGCGGTCCCGATCGGGCGGTCAAGCGGCTCGACCCGATCTTCGCCAGCCTGGCGCCGGGGGTCGAGGCGGCGGAGCGGACGCCGGGGCGCGAGGGCGAGGTTTCGCCCTCCGAGAACGGCTACCTGCACTGCGGTCCGAATGGGGCGGGCCACTTCGTGAAGATGGTCCACAACGGGATCGAGTACGGCGTCATGGCCGCCTACGCCGAGGGGCTCAACATCCTCAAGAACGCCAACGCCGGCAAGGTCAAGCGCGAGGCCGACGCGGAGACGGCGCCGCTCGACCACCCCGAGTACTACCAGTACGACCTCGACCTGCCCGAGGTCGCCGAGGTCTGGCGGCGCGGCAGCGTGATCGGCTCCTGGCTGCTCGACCTGACCGCGGCGGCGCTGCAGGAATCGGGCGACCTGGAGGAGTTCACCGGCCGCGTCTCCGACTCCGGCGAGGGTCGCTGGACGGCGATCGCGGCGATCGACGAGGGGGTGCCGACGCCGGTCCTGACCACGGCCCTGCACGAGCGTTTCTACTCGCGCGGGCTCGGTGACTTCGGCGACAAAGTCCTCTCGGCGATGCGCAAGCAGTTCGGCGGCCACGACGAGAAGAAAGACTGATGGCGCTCGAGCTCGAGGTCGCCGGCGACGAAAAGGCCGCCTCGCGTCGCGCGGCCGAGCTGATCGCCGCCGCCGGGGCCGAGGCCGCGGCTGCGCGCGGCCACTTCTCCTTCGCGATGAGCGGCGGCCGCAGCCCCTGGGCGATGCTGGCGATCCTCGGCGAATCGGAGGAGATGCCTTGGGATCGCACCGAGCTCTTCCAGGTCGACGAGCGCGTAGCCGCGCCCGGCGACGAGGCCCGCAACCTCACTCACATGGTCCTCGGCCTCTCGATGGACCACCAGTCGACCCTACGCCCGATGCCCGTTACCCAGCGCGACCTCGAGACCGCCGCCCGCGATTACGAAGCCCAGCTCCCCGACCGCTTCGATCTCATTCACCTCGGCCTCGGTCCCGACGGCCACACCGCCTCCCTCGTCCCCAACGACCCCGTCCTAGAGGTCACAGACCGCCGAGTAGCGATGACCGAGACCGCCTACCAAGGCCACCGCCGCATGACCCTCACCTATCCCGCCCTCAACGAAGCCCGCCGCATTGTCTGGCTAGTAACCGGCCCCGACAAGCCCGCAGCCCTCCAGAAGCTCCTAGCCGGCGACGAATCGATCCCCGCCGGCCGGGTGCAGAACGACCACATGATCGTCGTCGCCGATGAGGCGGCAGTGCCGTAAGCGTATCCGCGAACGTTCCGTAAGCGTTTCCGCTAACATCTCTCTATGGCAGCTGCAACGCTGATCGCCGAGATCCTGCAGAAAAGCGCTTTGACCCAGGCTGAGCTTGCGCGTCGCGCCGGTCTGCCCCGCTCGGTTCTGAACGCCTACCTGCACGGCAATCGCGAGCCTGGGGTAGACGCCTTGCTGCGCCTGGCAGGAGCCGCCGGTGTGAAGCTCGGGCTCGAAGAGCGGACGCCCCCGGTGGACCCCCATCGCGCCAGCTTCATCCTCAACCAGGTCCTCGGGTTGGCGGAGGCGCTGCCCTATCGCCCTAGGGCGGAGATGGCTTACCCGCCCCTGAAGAAGCGGCTCGCGAAGACGGGGTCGCCGTGAACGCGGAGCTGGTCGAAAAGCTCTTGACAATTCATGCGGACCTGAGGGCAAGCTCCATCCCGCATGCCTTTGGCGGGGCCATCGCCCTCGCTTACTGCGTCGAGGAGCCGCGCGGGACCCGCGATCTCGACGTCAACATCTTCGTCGACGCCGAGAAGGCCGCTGAAGTCCTGGCGGCGCTGCCGGATGGGGTGCGCGTGGAGGAGGGCGATGTCGAGCAGGTGATCCGGGACGGGCAAGCCCGCCTTTTCTGGGAGGGCGTCCCCGTGGATGTCTTTCTCAACAACCTGCCACTGCACGAGGAGGTCGCTCATGGCGTCCTCTGGGTCGATATGCAGGGAACGCAGATCCCCGTTCTCGACTGCGCCTCGTTGGTGATCTTCAAGTCCTTCTTCGCTCGCACCAAGGACTGGGGCGACATCGAGGAGGTGGCGCTGGCGACGCCCGAGGATGTGGCGGCGGCGGCCGAAGCCGTTGTCGGACTGGTTGGTGAGGACGACCCGTCCTACAAGCGGCTCGCGGAGATCTCCGCAGCCAATCCGCCCTAGGAGGGATTGGCGAAACCCCCGCGCACGCCTGGCGGCGCCGGACACACTTCGCGGGGCCGTCGTCCTCAGTCGGCCAAATAGCGCTGCTATTCGGCCTCCCTGCGTCCTACCCCCGCTCGGTCCGGCACTCGCCAGCCGCACACGCGGGTTTCGCCAATCCCTCCTAGGCAGCCGCGTCGAGCGAGACCGCGTGGTTGCCGACGATGCGGCCGTCGGGGTCCCAGTGGCGCTTCACCTCGGCGAGGCGGGAGCAGACGTCGGGGGGGAGGATTTCGTCGGAGTCGCAGGGGCGCTCGGCGAAGTTGAAGTAGCCGCCGTCGGCAGACCAGGGCTCCATCGCATCGTCGAAGCGGTCCAGCTGCCCCTCGATCGCCTCGCCCAGCTCCGGGGTCATCGGCATGCCAATGCCGAACATCACCCAGTCGGCGTCGAGGTGGGAGAGGGCGCCGCCGTTGGGGTCGGGCCGACCGAGGGCGCCGCCCATCTGGCGGATCTCGGTCAGCAGCAGCGGCGAGTTCGATTCCGGTCCGGCGAGCTCGACGAAGGCGTCGATCGCCGCGTCGGGCAGCTCGCGCAGGACGCGGTGGTGGCCCAATCCCGGGACGGGATTCTCAGGGTCCATGTGGATCCGGCAGAGGCCGGCCGCCGGGATCTGGTCGAAGGTGTCCATGATCGGCTCGCCGAGCTCGCGAAGCGGCGCGATCGCCGCTTCGCCGGCCTCCTTGTCGCCGATGCAGGCTGCGTCGATCGTCAGCAGCGGCGTCCCCCGCAGCGGCTCAGGGACGTCGGGGATCGGCGGCGGGGTGATGAAGCGGACGACCGAGGTGACGTCCTCGGAGACGGTCTCGGTCCAGTCGCGGTAACGGCGCACGGCCTCGGCGCCGAGCGCGGCCGGGAAGATCAGGACGCCGGCGTAGGCGGTCGCGACCGGGACCAGGTTGAGGTGCAGCGCGGTGACGATCCCGTAGCCGCCACCGCCCCCTCGCAGCGCCCAGAAGAGATCGGGCTCGTTCTCGGCATCGACCGTCCGCTGCTCGCCGTCAGCGGTGACCAGCTCGATCGCCCGCACCCGGTTGCAGGCGAAGCCGTAGCGGCGGCCGAGCCAGCTCAGCCCGCCGCCGAGGTGGAAGCCGGCAACGCCGACGTCGGGGGACGAGCCCGGCATGCCGCTGAGCCCTTGGGCGCCGGCGGCTTCGCTCAGTTCCAGGACCAGGGTGCCGGCGGCGACCCGGGCGGTCTGGGCCTCCGGATCGACCTCGACCCCGCGCATCCGCTCGGTCTTGATCAGGATCGTGTCGTCGAGGGAGCGCAGGGCGACGGCGCCGTGGCCAGTGCCCTGTCCCGCCACGCGCAGGTCGTTCTCGGCGGCGAAGCGGACGGTCTTCGCCACGTCCTCGGCGCTCTCCACGAAGGCGACCGCCTCCGGGGTTTGGTTGGCCGCGAGGTTCCAGGCTGCTCGCGCCTGATCCCAATCGGCATCGCTCGGGGTAGCAACTTGGCCGGCGATCGCCAGCCCGCTGAAATCGGTCACGTCGAAAGCTCCCTTCTGGATCAGCTGAAACTCGTGCGGTCCACGGTGCCTCCCCGGCCGATGAACAGCTCGCTCACCATATCCGGGGGGAAGAGGCCGTGGGCCGCCACGCCTGGATCGGCCTCCAGCTGCGCCGCCAGCGCCGCCGGGTCGTCGAGCCCGGGGCCGCGGTAGTCGGCGATCACGCCGCCGTCGGGGGAGGGGGGCGCGTCGCGGATCTCGGCGTCGCCGCCGAGCCGCGCCAGGGTCGAGGCGGCGCCGAAGCCGAACAGCTCCAGCGGCACCGGCCCGCCCAGCGCCTCGACCGGCTTGCTCGAGTCACCGATGACGATGAAGCGCTCGGCCGCCGCGGCGACGATCTTCTCGCGCAGGTGGGCGCCGCCGCCGCCCTTGATCAGCCAGCCGTTGGGCGTCACCTCGTCGGTCCCGTCGATTGCGATGTCGAGATGCTGCAGGCGGTCGAAATCCTCGACCGGGATCCCCAGATCGCGCGCCTGTTCCTCGGTCGCTACCGAGGTGGCGACGCAGCGGATCTCGGCGAGGCCGCGGCGAGCGATAGCCGGCAGCAGGTGGGCGACCGTCGAGCCGGTCCCGAGACCGACCGTCATTCCGCTCTCGACCAGCTCGGCGGCGGCCTCGGCGGCGAGGCGCTTCTCGTCATCGGGCGAGTTCACCACCGGCACGCTACCTTTCTCAAATGACTTCAACCGCCGCGACTGCAACCGAGACCCAGGACTACAAGGTCGCCGATATCGGCCTCGCCGACTTCGGCCGCAAGGAGATCTCCCTCGCCGAGGTCGAGATGCCCGGCCTGATGCAAACGCGCGAGGAGTACGGCTCCGCGCAGCCCCTGAAGGGCGCCCGCATCACCGGCTCCCTCCACATGACGATCCAGACCGCGGTCCTGATCGAGACCCTGGTCGCCCTCGGCGCCGAGGTGCGCTGGGCCAGCTGCAACATCTTCAGCACCCAGGACCACGCCGCCGCTGCCATCGCCGCCGCCGGCATCCCCGTCTACGCCTGGAAAGGCGAGACCCTGGAGGAGTACTGGTGGTGCACCGAGCAGGCGCTGAACTGGCCCGACGGCGAGGGCCCGAACATGATCCTCGACGACGGCGGCGACGCCACCCTGCTCGTCCACAAGGGCGTCGAGTTCGAGAAGGCGGGCTCGGTGCCCGATCCCGACTCGGCCGAATCGGAGGAGTTCAAGATCGTCCTGCGGACCCTGCAGCGCTCGCTCGAGGAGGACTCGCAGCGCTGGACCAGGATCGCCGCCAACGTCAAGGGGGTCACCGAGGAGACGACGACCGGCGTTCACCGGCTCTACCAGCTGGCCGAGACCGGCGACCTGCTGTTCCCGGCGATCAACGTCAACGACTCGGTCACCAAGTCCAAGTTCGACAACCTTTACGGCTGCCGCCACTCGCTGGTCGACGGGATTAACCGCGCCACCGACGTGATGATCGGCGGCAAGGTCGCGGTCGTCTGCGGCTACGGCGACGTCGGCAAGGGCTGCGCCGATTCGCTGCGCGGCCAGGGCGCCCGCGTGATCGTCACCGAGATCGACCCGATCTGCGCCCTGCAGGCGGCGATGGAGGGCTACGAGGTGCGGACGCTCGACGAAGTCGTCGAGACCGCCGACATCTTCGTCACCGCCACCGGCAACAAAGACATCATCACCGTCGCCCACATGAAGCGGATGAAGCACAACGCGATCGTCGGCAACATCGGCCACTTCGACAACGAGATCGAGATGGCGGCGCTAGAAGCGTCCGGCGCCGAGCGGATCAACATCAAGCCGCAGGTCGATGAGTGGAAGTTCTCCGAGGGCCGCTCGATCATCGTCCTCTCCGAAGGGCGACTGCTCAACCTCGGCAACGCCACCGGCCACCCGAGCTTCGTGATGTCGAACTCCTTCACCAACCAGGTGATCGCCCAGATCGAGCTCTTCGGCAAGCGCGAGGACAAATACGCCGGCACGCCGGCGGTCTACGTGCTGCCCAAGCACCTCGACGAGAAGGTCGCCCGCCTGCACCTGGCGGCCCTCGGCGTCGAGCTCACGGAGCTGACCCCCGAACAGTCCGCCTACCTCGGCGTCCCCGTCGAGGGCCCCTTCAAGCCGGATCACTACCGCTACTAGCTCCGCCGGTCTTCGTTGGTCAGTTGAGCACAGCATCCTGTGCTGAAGTGACCAATCCTGCGACCGGCGCGCTTGCGATCTATCCTCGCGCCGATGGAACCCCGGCTTTGGATCTCCGCCAGCGCTGAGGCGCCGCATTCCGTCGCCCTGAGCAGGGAGCGGACGGTGGTCGGGCGCTCGCCCGAGGCCGAGGTGACGCTCGAGGACGAGGCCGTCTCCTGGAATCACCTGGAGATCGAACGAAAAGGCGACGTCCTGATGGCGGCCGACCTCGACAGCCGCAACGGCACCGCCCTCAACGGCGAGCCCCTCGACCGGCCGCGCCGCCTCCGCGACGGCGACACCCTGATCGTCGGCAACCACCGCCTCGAAGTGAAGACCGGCGACATCACCCCGGTAGGGGCCACCGTCGCCGCCTCCGAGCCGGCGGTGGCGTTGAGCGAGGAGGAGCGGGCGACCGCCGCCGCCCTCGTCGCCCCCTACCGCAGCGAGGGCGCCTTCGCCGGCCGCCCGGCGACCCGCGCCGAGATCGCCGCCGAGCTCCACGTCTCCGAGCGCACCGCCCAGCGCCGCCTCGATGCCCTCGCCGCCAAGCTCGACATCCCCGGCGACGCCGGCCGCGACCGCCCCCGCCAAATCGCCGCCCGCGTCATCGAACTAGGCCTCGACCGCCCGCGCTGACCACCCCATCGGATTTTTGCCCCACCCTGGTGTGGCAAAAGTCGGATGCGCTTCCGCCAGTGGCCTGACTCCCACCGGGCCAAAGCTGTCCCGGTGAGTGAAACCGCTGTCATTTGCCGGCACGGCCCTGAGCCCGAGCATCGGTGTACGCAATCACCGATAGCTCGAAAGGAGCAATCCGATGTTCAAGAAGAGCCTCATCACCGTTTTCGTCGCCCTCCTCGCACTGGCCATTCCCGCGAGTGCCTTTGCCGCTGGTGGGGCGATCGTCTTCTCGAAGGTCACCGAAGACCACCGTGAATACAAAGAAGGCGACAAAGTGCTGCCGCCGAAAGCGCCGGAAGGCGGGCTGTTCGCGGTCAAAGACCGCCACCTCAACCAGCTAACCGAAAACCCAGCGGACACCGAACCCTCGTTCTCGGCCGATGGCCGCACGATCGCTTTCGTCCGCGAAGGGGACGTCTTCGCGATCCGCGCCGACGGCTCGGGTGAGAAACGGCTGACCAGCGGTACCGAACTCGACTCGCGCCCGCTGATCTCGCCCAACGCCCGCATCGTCCTGTTCGAGCGACGTACCGCCGCGGGGGGCCCGCGCGACCTCTACACGGTCAGCGTCAACGGCGGCTCGCCGCACAAGATCGCCGCCTCCGCCGGTGACGAGCACGAAGCCTCGTTCTCGCCCGACGGGAAAACGATCGCCTTCGTCCGCACCTCCGCCGTCGGCACCGGCACCAACGACGACATCTACACGGTGCGGCCGTCGGGCGCCAAGCTGCGGCGCCTGACCAAGAGTGCCGGGATCGACGAGTACGCACCGAACGTGCTGAACGCGACCATCGTCTTCAGCCGCGGTAAGAACGTCGAAGGCCCGAGCGCCTATGCCGACATCTACAAGATGGCCCTCGACGGCAAGAACGCAAAGAAACTGATCGCCGGCGCCGGTTCCGCCTACGTCGAGGACGTGACCGCCAACGGCCGCACGATCCTCTTCCGCCGCGACCAGGGTCTCTGGGTCAAGCAGCTCGGCGGCAAGGGCCGCAAGCTCTCCGACCTGCCCGACAACGCCGAGGTGAACAGCGTCTTCTCCTCTGACGGCAAGCAGGTCGCGACCTTCACCGAAGCCGACGAAGAACAGTCGCTCTCGGTGATCGACGTCGACACCGGCCGCCGCAGCTACGCCGAAGTCGTCGGCTACTCGGGCGGCGAAGTGACCACGAAGATCGGCCCGATCGTCACCTGGCAGCCGGTCCCGCACCGGCGGTAGCAGCCGCCTCTCGTTCCCCCCGATCCCCCGCGCGCTGGGTATAACCCGGCGCGTGGGGGATTTTTCCGTTGGTTCTGAGGTCGCCGGCTACCGCGTCGAGGGGCTGCTGGCGCGCGGCGGCATGGGCGTCGTCTACCGCGCCGTACACCTCGGCCTCGAACGGCCGGTGGCGCTGAAGGTGATCGCCCGCGAGCTCGCCGACCGCGAGGGCTTCCGCGAGCGTTTCCTGCGCGAGAGCCGCCTCGCCGCGCGGCTCGATCACCCATCGGTAGTGCCGATCTTCGACTCGCGTGAAGTGGACGGCGAGCTGATCGTGGCGATGCGGCTGATCAAAGGGGGCGACTTGCGGGCGCTGATCGACCGCGAGGGGCCGCTGGAGCCCCACCGCGCCCTCGACCTCCTCGCCCAGGTCGGCGATGCTCTCGATGCCGCCCATGCCGCCGGCATCGTTCACCGCGACGTCAAGCCGCACAACATCCTCGTTGAAGGCGACCGCGCCTACCTCTCGGACTTCGGCCTCGCCAAGGCCTTTGACGAGAGCGGCTCCGCCGGCGCCACCTCGGTCGTCGGCACCGCCCACTACATGTCGCCGGAGCAGTGGCGCGGCGATTCGATCGGCCCCGCCGCTGACGTTTACTCGCTCGGCTGCGTCCTCTACGAGGCGATCACCGGGATCGCTCCCTTTGCCCGGGCCGAAGCCGACACCGAGCCGGAGATGCCGCAGGGGATGGAGGAGGCGATCCGCCGCGCCGTCGCCAAAGACCCTGGTGACCGCTTCCGCAGCGCCGGCGAGCTGATCGCCACCGCCCGCGCCGGTCAGGGCTCGGAGGTGCGGCCGACCGCCGTCCTCTCGAACGACCGCAGCGAGCGGACCACGGTCCCGAACGCCTCGCAGGGCTGGTTCGGGCTGGTGGCGGGAAGACGGGCGGCGCTCTGGATCCTCAGCGGCTTCGCGGTGATCGCGATCGCGATCGGCGTCGCCGTCTTCCTCCTGCTCGGCAGCGAAGGCCCGAGCGTCTCGGCACCGATCGCGGTCGGGCGGCCGCCGCTGCGGCTCGCCGCCAGCGCCCAGGCGGTCTGGGTGACGAGCGAACGCGATGGCACGATCACCCGCCTCGACCCCGAGACCGGCAAGCAGCTTGGGCGCCCGCTCCATCCCGGAATCGGCGTCAGCGGCATCGCGATCGGTGGCAAGTGGGTTTGGGTGACGAACTCGCGCCGCGGCCAGCTGCTGCGGCTCGACCCGAAAAGCGGCCGCGTCCTGAAGACGATCGAGCTCGGCGGTAAGCCCGGGCCGATCGCCCTCGGCGGCGGCCGCGTCTGGGTCGCCGACGAGAGCGGCCGCGGCGTCACCGCCGTCAACTCCGAAGGCGGCCGCGTCTACCGGCGCGGGCTGCCGCCGCAGACGACCAACCTCCGCCTCGCCTTCGGCGCCCACGGCCTCTGGGCCAGCATCGCCGGCACCGGCAGCGTTCGCCGCATCGACCCCGCCGAATTCACCACGGGGGCCCCGATCCGGGTCGGCCGCGGCCCCGCCGGCCTGGTCGTCGCCAACGGCCTCGTCTGGGTCGCCAACAGCCGCTCGGGCACTGTCTCCCGGGTCGACCCGGCGACCCGCCAGCTGCTCGGCGACCCGATCGAAGTCGGCGGCCACCCCGGCGGGATCGATGCCGGCACCAGCGCCGTCTGGGTCGCCAACGCCGCTGACGACACCGTCACCAAGATCGACTTCGGCAGCGACGAGCCGGACGGAGACCCGATCGCGGTCGGGCCCGAACCAGGCGCCGTCGCAGTGGGCGGGGAAGCGGTTTGGGTCGCAAATAACGGGGACGGCACCGTCACCCGGATCGAGCCCTAAACGTCGCGCCCTAGAGAAAGCGGCCAAATCTCTAGGATCGGGTCAATGACTCAGGACATCGATCAGCTCGCAATCAACACGATCCGCACCCTCTCGATGGACGCCGTCCAGAAGGCGAACTCGGGCCACCCGGGGACGCCAATGTCGCTGGCGCCGGTCGCCTACGAGCTCTGGCAGAACCACCTGCGCTACGACCCGGCGAACCCGGTCTGGCCGAATCGCGACCGCTTCGTGCTTTCGGCCGGACACGCTTCGATGCTCCTGTACTCGATGCTCTTCCTCGCCGGCGTCCGCAAGGTCGACGAGAACTACAACATCCTCGACGAGCCGGCCTGCGGCCTCGACGAGATCGAAAACTTCCGCCAGCTGCACTCGCGCACGCCGGGCCACCCTGAGTACCGCTGGACGACCGGCGTCGAGACGACGACCGGCCCGCTCGGCCAGGGCGTCGGCACCTCGGTCGGGATGGCGATGGCCTCGAAGTGGCTCGGCGCCCGCTACGGGACCGAGCTGTTCGACTTCGACACCTACGCCGTCGCCGGCGACGGCTGCCTGCAGGAGGGGATCTCCCACGAAGCCGCCTCGCTCGCCGGCCACCTGAAGCTCGACAACCTCTGTTGGATCTTCGACAACAACCACATCTCGATCGACGGCGACACCGCGCTGGCCTTCTCCGACGACGTCCTCAGCCGCTTCGAGGGCTACGGCTGGAACGTGCTGCGGGTCGGCGACGCTAACGACACCCAGCTGCTCGGCCGTGCCTTCAACGAGTTCAAGGCCGAGGTCGGCCGCCCGACCCTGATCGTCGTCGACAGCCACATCGGCTGGGGCTCGCCGAACAAGCAGGACACCGAGTCCGCCCACGGCGAACCGCTCGGCGACGAGGAGATCGAACTGACCAAGGAGGCGTACGGCTGGCCGAAGGACGCCAAATTCTTGGTGCCCGACGGGGTCCGCGAGCGCTTCGACGAGGTGATCGGCAAGCGCGGCGCCGAGGCGCACAGCGCCTGGGTCGACACTTTCGACTCCTACAAGCAGGACAAGCCGGAGCTGGCTAACGAGCTGGAGATGATGCAGCGACGTGGTCTGCCCGACGGTTGGGACGCCGGCCTGCCGAGCTTCGATGCCGACGAAGAGAAGGGGCTCGCGACCCGCAAGGCCTCGAACAAGGTCCAGAACGCGATCGCCGAGCGGGTGCCGTGGCTGATCGCCGGCTCCTGCGACCTCACCGACTCGACTTCGGTCCGCCTCGCCGACTCCGACCAGTACGAGCCGGGCAGCTACGACGGCCGCCAGGTCCACTTCGGGATCCGCGAACACGCCGCCGCCGCGGCCTGCAACGGGATGTCGACGGCGAAGCTGCGCCCGCTCTGGTCGACCTACCTCACCTTCTCCGACTACGGCCGCGCGGCGATCCGCCTCTCGGCGCTGATGGAGCTGCCGGTCGTCCACCTCTTCACCCACGACTCGATCGGGCTCGGCGAGGACGGCCCGACTCACCAGCCGATCGAGCAGCTGATGGCGCTGCGGGCGATGCCGCACCTCGACGTGATCCGGGCCGCCGACGCCAACGAGGTGACCGAGGCCTGGAAGATCGCTCTCGGCCGCACCCACTGCCCCGTCGCCATGGTGATGACCCGGCAGACCGTGCCGGTCTTCGATCGCTCCAAGTACGCCTCCGCCGAGGGCGTCCAGCGCGGCGGCTACGTCCTCGCCGATCCCGAGGACGGCGATCCGGAGCTGATCCTGATCGCGACCGGCAGCGAGGTCCAGCTCGCCCTCGGGGCTCACGAGCAGTTGAAGGGCGAGATCGCCACCCGCGTCGTCAGTCTCCCCTGCTGGGAGATCTTCGAGCAGCAGGACCAGTCCTACCGCGACGAGGTGCTGCCGCCAGAGATCACCGCCCGGGTCTCGATTGAGGAGGGTTCGACCCTCGGCTGGGAGCGCTATGTCGGTACGGAGGGCGCAATCATGGGTATGAGTACCTTTGGACAGTCGGCGCCGTTCGCGGACGTCGAGGCCGAGTTCGGCTTCACCGTCGACAACGTCGCCAAGAAGGCTCGCGAAGTCGCCGAGCGCGCCGCTGCAACCCAGACCAATTAAGGAGGGCGGCTCAGCATGAAACCGACCGAGCGTCTGCACGAACTGGGCCAGAGCCTCTGGCTCGACAACATCACCCGCCCGATGCTGCGAGACGGGGTGCTGGAGGGCTACATCCGGGACCTCTCAGTCACCGGCCTGACCTCGAACCCGTCGATCTTCGACAAGGCGATCGGCGCCGGTGACGCTTATGACGAGCAGATCGCGCAGGAGGCGCCGAAAGCCGTCGCCGGGGAGGGGGTCGGGGCGACCGAGACCGAGAGGATCTTCTTCGAGCTGGCGCTGGCCGACCTGCGCGACGCCTGCGACCTCTTCGCCGACGTCCACCGCCGCACCGCCGGCGTCGATGGCTTCTGCTCGCTAGAGGTCTCGCCGCTGATCGCCGACGACGCGGGCAAGACGATCGAGGAGGCGAAGGCGCTCCACGCCAAGGGCGAGCGCGACAACCTCTACATCAAGATCCCGGGCACGCAAGCAGGGCGGGAGGCGATCGAGGAGTCGATCTTCGCCGGCATCCCGATCAACGTCACCCTGCTCTTCGACGACAAGCAGTACCTCGGTGCCGCCGACGCCTACATGCGCGGAATCGAGCGGCGGATCGAGGCCGGGCTCGATCCAAACGTCGCCTCGGTCGCCTCGATCTTCATGAGCCGCTGGGACGTCGCGGTCGGCAAGGATGTGCCCGACGAGTTGGTCAATCGGCTCGGGATCGCGATCGGCGGCCGCGCCTACCGCGCGTACAACGAGCTCCTGGATTCCGACCGGATGCGCCGGCTGATGAACGAGGGCGCGCGGCCGCAGCGGCTGCTCTGGGCTAGCACCGGGACCAAGGACCCCGACGCTTCCGACACCCTCTACATCGAGGCCTTCGCCTCGCCGCTGACGGTCAACACGATGCCGGAGCCGACGCTGAAAGCCTTCGCCGACCACGGTCAGGTCACCGACCTCTTGCCCAAGGACGGCGGCAACGCCGAGCAGGTGCTGAAGGAGTTCGATGACGCCGGGATCGACGTCGCCGCTCTAGCCACGCGCCTTCAGGCGGAGGGCAAAGAGAGCTTCAACAAGTCCTGGAACGAGATGCTGGAGACGATCGAGTCGAAGAGCGGGGTTAAGGCCGGGTGACCTGTTCCTTTTGGCGGCATAACGACCAAAAGGAACAGCTATGAGTGCGCTGCGGGAGACGAGGGCCTGGCAGGACCTCCAGTCTCACTTCGAGAACCTCCGCGACACTCACCTGCGCGACCTCTTCGCCGCCGACCCTGAGCGCGGCGAGCGGCTGCGGGCCGAGGGCGCTGGTCTTTACCTCGACTTCTCGAAGAACCGGATCACCGACGAGACGCTGATGCTGCTCGGTGGACTCGCGCACCAGCGCGGGGTGGCCGAGCGTCGCGAAGCGATGTTCCGCGGCGAGCACATCAACATCTCGGAGAACCGGGCTGTTCTTCATGTCGCGCTGCGGATGCCGCGCGAGCGCTCGCTCATCGTCGACGGCGAGGACGTGGTCAAGCAGGTGCACGAGACGCTCGACCGGATGGCCGCCTTCTGCGAGCGGGTGCGCTCGGGCGAGTGGCGCGGCCACACCGGCAAGCCGATCCGCAACGTCGTCAACATCGGCATCGGCGGCTCCGATCTCGGCCCGGTGATGGCCTACGAGGCGCTCAAGCACTACTCGAAGCGCGAGATGACCTTCCGCTTCGTCTCCAATGTCGACGGCACCGACTTCGCCGAGAAGACCCGCGACCTCGACCCGGAGGAGACGCTCTTCGTCATCTCTTCGAAGACCTTCACCACGCTGGAGACGATGACCAACGCGCGGACCGCCCGCGAGTGGGCGCTGGCCGGGCTCGGCGGCGACGAGGCCGCGGTCGCCAAGCACTTCGTCGCCGTGTCTACCAATGGCGAAGCCGTATCGAAGTTCGGCATCGACACCGACAACATGTTCGGCTTCTGGGAGTGGGTCGGCGGCCGCTACTCGATGGACTCGGCGATCGGGCTCTCGACGATGCTGGCCATCGGCCCGGCCCGCTTCGAGGAAATGCTCGCCGGCTTCCACGCGATGGATGAGCACTTCCAGAGTGCCCCTACCGCGGAAAACCTGCCGCTGCTGATGGGCCTGCTGGCGGTCTGGTACGCCGACTTCTTCGAGGCCGAAACCTGCGCGGTCCTGCCGTATGACCAGTACCTGCACCGCTTCCCGGCCTACCTGCAGCAGCTGACGATGGAGTCGAACGGCAAGCACGTCACCCTCGACGGCACCCACGTCGACTACGACACCGGCCAGATCTACTGGGGCGAGCCGGGGACCAACGGCCAGCACAGCTTCTACCAGCTGATCCACCAGGGGACGCGGCTGATCCCCTGCGACTTCATCGGCTTCGCCAACTCGCTCAACCCGCTCGGCGACCACCACGACATCCTGATGTCGAACGTCTTCGCTCAGGGCGAAGCGCTCGCTTTCGGCAAAACGCCGGAGGAGGTGCGGGTGGAGGGGACGCCGGAGGAGGTCGTGCCGCACCGGGTGATGGAGGGCAATCGGCCTTCGAACACGATCCTAGCCGAGCGGCTGACGCCGGCGACCCTCGGCTCGCTCGTCGCCCTCTACGAGCACAGCGTCTTCACCCAGGGGGCGATCTGGGGGATCGACTCCTTCGACCAGTGGGGGGTGGAGCTGGGCAAGGTCCTGGCCGAGGCGATCATCCCTGAGCTCGAGTCCGACTCCGAGCCAGAGCTGCGCCACGACAGCTCCACCAACGCGCTGATCCGGCGCTACCGCTCCCAGCGCCAGGCGTGAGCAGGTTCACTGTCGGCGCCCGCCTGCGGCGTTAGCCTCCGGCATATGCCGCTGCTCGACCTGCTGCCGCTGGCAGCGTCCGAGTCGAACCTGCTCGCCGCCCGCGAGCAGATGGCCTTCACCCTCGCCTTCCACATCGTTCTCTCCTGCCTCGGGGTGGCGCTGCCGGCGACGATCCTCGTCGCCAACTACCTCGGCCTCAAACGCGGCGACTCCGACGCGATGGAGCTGGCCAAACGCTGGTCGAAAGCGATGGCGGTGACTTTCGCGGTCGGCGCCGTCACCGGCACCGTCCTCTCCTTCGAGTTCGGGCTGCTCTGGCCGCAGTTCGAGCACCGCTTCGGCTCAGTCTTCGGGATCGCCTTCGCGATCGAGGGAATCTTCTTCTTCCTCGAGGCGATCTTCCTCGCCGTCTACATCTACGGCTGGAAGCGGCTGAAGCCGTGGGCGCACTTCTGGTCTGGGGTGCCGATGGTCGTGACCGGGATCGGCGGCGCCTTCTCGGTCGTCGCCGCCAACTCCTGGATGAACCAGCCACAGGGCTTCACCCTCAACGCCGCCGGCAAGGTCACCGACGTCGAGCCGCTAAAGGTCCTCTTCAACCCGGCGACCGGCTACGAGGTCCCGCACATGATCCTCGCCGCCTACATGGTGGTCGGCTTCCTCGTCGCCTCGATCTACGCGGTCGGGATGCTGAAGGGCCGGCGCGATCGCCTGCACCGGCTGGGGCTGGTGATCCCGCTGACGATCGCCTGCATCGCGACCCCGATTCAGCTCTTCGTCGGCGACACCGCGGCGCGCGAAGTCGCCGACCACCAGCCGGCCAAGTTCGCGGCGATGGAGTGCATCGAAAAGACCGGTACCGACCAGACCGAGTACCTCGGCGGCGTCTGCACCGACGACGGGGTGAAGGGGGCGATCGGGATCCCCGGCCTCGACTCCTTCCTGGTCGGCTTCAGCACCGACACCAAGGTGATCGGGCTCGACAGCGTCCCCGACGACGAAGAGCCGCCGGCCCACACGATGCTGCACCTCGCCTTCGACGCGATGGTCGGGATCGGGAGCGCGCTGCTCGGTCTCGGCGCCTGGTTCGGCTTCGTCTGGTGGAAACGGCGGGACATCCCGCGGACGCCCTGGTTCCTGCGCGCGGTCGCGATCTCGGGGGTGGGGGCGATCGTGGCGCTCTGGTGCGGCTGGATCGTCACCGAGGTCGGGCGCCAGCCGTGGATCGTCCAGGGCTACATGCGCACCTCCGAAGCGGTGACCGATGCCGAGGGGATCTGGTTCAGCTTTGGCCTGGTGCTGGCGCTCTACGCGGCGCTGGGGACGATCGCGGTCCTGGTCCTGCGCTCGATGTCGCGCCGCTGGCGCGAGAAAGGGGCCGAGGACGTGCAGAGCCCGTACTCGCCGCAGCACGAGGAGGCGACGCCGTCATGAGCAAGGCCGACGCCGCGGCGGCGATCCTCTGGGTCGGGGCGACCTTCTACGCGCTCTTCGGCGGCGCCGACTTCGGTGGCGGTTTCTGGGACCTAGTCGCCGGCGGCCCCGAGCGCGGGCAGCGCCCGCGCGACGTGATCCAGCGCTCGCTGACGCCGGTCTGGGAGGCCAACCACGTCTGGCTGATCTTCGTCCTAGTCGTCCTCTGGACCGCTTTCCCCTCGGCCTTCAGCGCGATCTTCACCACGCTGTACGTGCCGATCGCGCTGGCGGCGCTGGGGATCGTCCTCCGCGGCGCCGGCTTCGCCTTCCGCAAGTCGGTTGTCGGCCTGCAGGAGCGGCGGGCGCTGGGTGCGACCTTCGCGATCTCCTCGCTGGTCACCCCGTTCTTCATGGGCACGGTGATCGGCGCGATCGCCGCCGGCAACGTCCCCGCGGCGGGCAACGGCGACGCTTTCTCCAGCTGGCTGGCGCCGCTGCCGCTGCTGATCGGGGCGATGTTCGTCGCCAGCGGCGCCTACCTCGCCGCCGTTTTCCTGGTCGGCGACGCGCGCCGCGCCGGCGACGAGGAGATGGAGCGCTACTTCGAACGCCGCGCCCTCGGCGCCGCGGTCGTCGCCGGCGCTTTCGCGATCGCCGGCCTCTTTGCGCTGCACTCCGAAGCCCGCTACGTCTTCGACCGTCTCACCGACCAGGGCCTGCCGCTGGTGGTGTTCTCGCTGCTCTGCGGCGCCGCGCTCTTGGTGGTCCTCCGGCGCGGCGGCCGCCGCCCCCTGAGGCCGCTCGCCGCCGGGGCGGTGACGGCGGTGATCTGGGGCTGGGGCGTCGCCCAGTTCCCTTACCTACTGCCGACCAGCCTCCGCATCGACCAGGCCGCCGCCCCCGACCCGACGATGACGATCATCTTCATCGTCTTCGCCGTCGCCGCCGTCCTCGTCCTGCCCTCGCTCGCCCTCCTATACACGCTCGCGCAGAAAGACCTGCTCGAGGCTGAGCACTGAGCGATCGCGTGGTTCCTTTTGCACCGCATGCGTGCAAAAGGAACCACGAGTTAGGCTCCCGGCCTTGATCCGGGCGGTCCTCTTCGACATCGACGGCACCCTGCTTCATACCGGCGGTGCCGGGGCGGTTGCCTGGCAGCGCGCCTTTCTCGAGCTCTACGAGGTTGAAGCGAACATCACCGAACACACCCACGCGGGGATGACCGACCCCGAAATCGCCGAGATCGTCTTCCGCGAGGTCCTGAAGCGGCAGGGCTCGGCGGAGGAGCGGGCGGAGGCGATTGGCTGCTACCTCGGTCACCTCGCCGACGCGGTCGCCGAATCGGAGGGCTACTTCGTAATCGAGGGAATCCAGGAGTTGCTGCCGCGGCTGGTCAGAGAGGGCATCCTACTCGGCGTCGTCACCGGCAACATCGAGGCCGCAGCCCATATCAAGCTCGCCCGCGGCGACCTCAACCGCTTCTTCACCTTCGGCGGCTACGGCTCCGATTCCCGCGACCGCACCGAGCTGACGAAGAAGGCGCTGGAGCGCGGCGCCGAGGTCGCCGGCCACCCGCTCGACAAGGCCGAGACGATCGCCGTCGGCGACACCCCCCGCGATGTCCGCGCCGGCCACGGCGCCGGGATCAAGGTCGTCGGCGTCGCCACCGGCTCCTACGCGGTCGACGAACTAACTGACGCCGGTGCCGACTGGTCGATCGAGACCGTACGCGACGGCTTCCCGGTCTAAGCCTTGCTGCAGCGCGCTTGGTAGATGTTCAAGAAGCGGCTCTCGAAGCCGTTTCTCGCCATCCGCAGGTAGAGGCGCCAGACGCGGATTCGTTCCTCGCCGGCGAGGCGGGTCGCCTGGTCGAGGTTGGCGTCGAGGTTCTGGGCCCAGTGCTTCAGGGTCTCCGCGTAGTCGGGGCCGAAGTCCTCGACGTGGTGAGCGATGAAGCCGGCGCGTTCGAGCGCCAGCAGGTTGCGCGAGAGGTGCAGCGGCGCGGCGTCGGGAAAGACATAACGCTCGGAGAAGTCGCCGGCCTCGGGGTCGGTGTGGCGCAGGCGGGTGATGCCGTGGTTGAGTAGGCGGCCACCGGAATTGAGCAGGCTGGCCAGGGTCTCGGCGTAGAGGTCGATGTTGGCCGAGCCGACGTGCTCGACCATCCCGATGCTGGCGATCGCGTCGAACTTCTCGCCCAGCGAAGGCAGGTCGCGGTAGTCCATGACGCGGATGTCGACCCGGTCGGCGACGCCGGCCTCCTCGGCCCGCTGCCGCGCTTTTTCGGCCTGCGGGGGCGAGAGGGTGATGCCGACGACGTTGGCGCCGTACTTGGTCGCCGCCCAAAGCGGGAAGCCGCCCCAGCCGCAGCCAACGTCGAGGATGCGCTCGCCCTCCTTGATCTGGAGCTTGCGGGCGACCGTGTCGAGCTTCTCCTCCTGCGCCTGCTCCAGCGTCTTCATCTCGCCGTCGCGCCAGATCGCGCAGCTGTAGACCATCGTCGGCCCGAGGAAGAGCTCGAAGAACTCGTTGGAGACGTCGTAGTGGTGGCGCACAGCGCGGGCGTCGCGCTCCTTGCTGTGGCGCTTGCCGCTCGGGCGCAACTCGGCTTCCGGACGCTTCGGCGGCACCGTCAGCCCCATCGCGCGCACCGCACCCACCATCAGCGCCCGTTGGTCGGCGCCGTCGAGCGATGGCGGCTGCCAGCCGCCGAGGACGCGGATCACCGCGTCGATGTCGTCGACTTCGATCTCGCCGCTGACGTAGGCGCGGCCGAGGCCGAGCTGGCCGGGCGCGCGCAGCGCGTGCGCCAGCGCCTTCGGCGAGCGGACGCGGAAGGTGGGGCCGCTGTCCTCGGTGGTGGAGGGAAGGCTGCTGCCGTCCCAGAACTCGATCGTGAAGGGGCGCTCGGGAAGGCGGGTTTCGATCTCCTGCCGCAGCGGCGCGGTGTTTGCGAAAGGCATCGTTGGGGCACCCTACAGACTCGGATTCGGCCGGTTGCAGCCTCTGTTCGGCTGGCTCGCCGGCCGAGAGATTTCAGGAAGACCGCAGCTTCTACCCGTATGATCGCCCGCCATGACGACCGTCGGACCACTCCCCTCAGACATCCAGCCGGTTGAGAACGAGACCCGTGACCGGATCATCACCGGCCTGGTCACGATCATCCCCTTCATCGCCGTCATCGTCGCCGGCTGGCAGGTGTGGGGGAGTGCTCTGAACTGGACCGACGTCGTCCTCTTCGTCGTCATGTACTTCTTCACCGGGATCGGGATCACCGTCGGCTTCCACCGCCTGCTCACCCACCGCTCCTTCAAAACCTCCCCCTGGCTGCGCGGCCTCTTCGGGATCCTAGGCTCGGCGGCGATCGAGGGGCCGGTGATCTCATGGGTCGCCGACCACCGCAAGCACCACACCTTCTCCGACGAACACGGCGACCCCCACAGCCCCCACGTCGACCACGGCCATGGCTGGAAGGGGGCGATGAGGGGCCTCTTCCACGCCCACGTCGGCTGGATCTTCATCCATACCCAGCGCGGCAACAAGGAGCGCTTCGCGCCGGACCTGATCAAGGACCCGGTGATCAACTGGGTCGACCGCACCTTCATTCTCTGGGCGATCGCCGGCCTGCTGCTGCCCTTCTTCCTCGGCTGGATCATCGGCGGCACCGTCGTCGCCGGGTTGACCGGACTGCTCTGGGGCGGCCTGGTCCGGGTCTTCGTCCTCCACCACTTCACCTACAGCATCAACTCCCTCTGCCACACCTTCGGCAAGAAGGAATTCGAGACCACCGACGAGTCCCGCAATCTGGCGCTGATCGCGATCCCGACCCTCGGCGAGGCCTACCACAACAGCCACCACGCCTTCCCGACCTCGGCCACCCACGGCCTCCGCTGGTATCAGGTCGACGTCTCCTCACTGGTGATTAACGGGCTCGAGAAAGCCGGGCTTGTTTGGGATGTGGTGCGGGTCAGCCCGGAGCGGATGGCTTCGAAGGCCGCCGCCTAGCTACGGCGCTTCTTCAGCTTCGTACCAGTCGACCCATTGGTTGCAGGCCTGGCTGAGCGGCACCGTGCGGTGCGGTTCGGCGGGGACCGCGACCAGCTCGCCGACGTAGGCCTTGCCGTCGTAGCCGCTGAGGCTCTGCAGGGTGCTGGCGTCGGCGCTTGAGATCGTGAAGCGAGTCGAGCCGCCCTTGCTCTCATAGCGGCCGGCGGGCCAGAACTGGCCGTTGTTGCCGAGGCTGATCGTGTTCGGTCGCTGGCCGTCGAGCGCCGCCTTCAGCGTTTCGCTGAAGCCGGGCGTCGAGAGGGTCAGATCGAAGGGGGAGAAGTACTGCAGCGAGAGGTTCCAGCTGCCCGCCGGTAGACGCAGCGACTGTGAGGTCTCCGCGCCGGTGCCGAGGATGCTGCCCTGGTCCCAGTCGTCTTTCTGTCCGATCACCGCGCCGGGGAAGAGCCCGGCCCGGCCGCTGCTGCCGAGGAGGATGCGGACCTCGGGAGCGGCGCAACCCGCGAAGGCGCCGGCCTCGGTCCCCTCGAGCAGGACGTGGCGGTTCTCGGGCGTCGGCCCGGTCCGCTCCCAGAGGACGTAGGAGGGGGTGGCGGCGACGCGCTTGAAGTTCGGCGGCGCCTGACTGTCCCAGGCGGCGCGGCTGGTGATCACGTAGGGGAAGCGGTCGAGGGTGCCGCGCGAGAAGGAGTCAAAGTCGATCGGGCTGTAGGCGTCGCCGGTGTCGAATGGCTTTTCCGGGTTGGGGGAGACTTCCGTGTCGGGGAACTCGACCAACGGCACGTGGGTGTCGGCCCCGAGCAGCTCGTAGGCGGCGTAGCGATCCTGGCCCGCGTAGAGGACCGGCTGGCCCTTCACCTCGGGGAGGAACGCCTGTAGCTCGGAGCCGTGCCCTGGTGGGCCGACGGGGGCGTCCCGGAGGGCCAGGAAGGATGAGTAGACGGCGCCGGCGATGAACACCACTGCAAGGACCGCCCAGCCAATTCGAAGCGCTGGAGGGGACGGGGGAGGGGTCTCGGCGGGCAACAGTGGGGAGGGCCCGGCGAGACCCCTCCCCCGTCCCCCGATGCTCGGGAACTCCTCGAGTAAGGGACGAACCGCCACCAGCATCGCGAGGGGGGCGATGATGATCAGGGCCTTGGCCTGGGAGTAGTCGCCGCTGGTGGGGAGGGACGCCAGGTAGAGGAGGGCGCCGGCGCCGAGGGCGATCGGGATCGCCAGCTCGCGGCGATTCACCCACCAGGCGATGCCGACGAGGAGGGCGAGGACGGCGATTGCTCCTGCCAGCCATGGCAGCTGGGCGCCTCCGGCGGCGTCGAGCCGGTAGTTGGCGGCCGGCCAGATGCCCAAGGCCTCGATTGGGGAGACGGGGCCGTAGGTGTTGCTGCCGGCGACTTTGTTGAAGCTGCTGGCGAAGCCGAAGGGGCCGACGGTTACTGCCAGCGCGATCCCGGCGAGGACGACGATCGCGACCAGGGTTAGAGGGCGCAGCAGGAAGCGCAGGAGCGAGCGTGGGCGCAGGGCCGCGCGGACCTCGGGGAGGGTGAGGCTCCAGAGGGCCAGCGTCGCTACCGGCCAGGCGACGCCGGCGAAGCTGTAGGAGAAGAAGATGCCGGCGGCGAGGGCCAGTGGTGGCAGGGCGAAGAGCAGGCGCTCGCGCCAGCGCCGCGGCAGCGCCTCGAACTCGGTCAGCCAGATCGCGAAGGCGAGGACCATCAGCGCCTCGGCGAGCTCCTTGAAGGCGGCCTGGGCGAAGTAGGAGGCGGCCAGGTAGGGGAGGGCGACCATCGCCGCGGCGATGGTGCGGCGGCCGGGGCTCATCCCGCGCAGGGCGCCCAGCGCGGTAAACCCCGTCATCACCCCGATTGCGATGATCTCGCCGAGGAAGGCCTGGGCGAGGTTGATCCCCGGCACCACCGCGGTCGCCACCGCCAGCCCGTGCGGACCCAGCGGGTATCCCGGGTCCGGCGCGGGCCCGAAGCCGCTGCGCAACCACTCGGCCCAGGCAAGGTGCAGCCCGAGGTCGTTGTTGAAGCCGACGCCGAGCAACCCCCATCGCCCGCTGACCGCGAAGGGGATCGAAAGCGCAACCAGCACCACAAGCGCAACCGGTAGTCCTTCGCGCCACGGGCTGAACCCCAACTCGGCGTTCGTCCTTGGACCGGCATGTCCGTCCCAAGGACGAACGCCGCGCCAGAGGATCAGGGCGGCGAGGACGATCAGGAGCGCCAGCACCAGGGTCGAGGACTTGCCGTGGCCGGGCGCGCGAGCGACCAGGCCGGTCGCGGTCAGCACGGCGCCGAAGCCGACCGCCGGCTCCAGCCAGGTCCACTCGTCCCGCCCCGCCAGCGAGAGGATGGCCCGGCCGACCAGCAGCGAGACGGCGCAGATCAGCGCCGCCGAGGCGTAGGTCGCGATCATCAGGCGCTGGAACTTAAGGCAGCGGGCGCTTTCAGTACTTCTCGGCGGCCTGTTCGAGCGTCTCGCGCAGGTTCTCGCCCTGCAGCGGCGCCTCGTGCCCGGTGCCCAGCACCAGCGGTTCCAGCGCCGCCAGCCGCCGCACCGACTCCTTCGCCTTGGCGTGATCCCAGGCCCAGGCGGGGTGGGGGACGGTGACCTCGCCGTGGGGCAGCGGTTTCAGCCGCCCGGAGTCGACGAGGTAGACGACGTCACTGACCAGCGCCACCCGGTCGCTCTCGCGCCAGAGGCCGATCAGCCCCGGCGCGTGGCCGGGGAAGTGGATGACCTTGAAGCCGGCGACTTCGTCGCCCTCGATCACGGTGTCGGCAATCTTCACCGCGCCGCCGTCCCAGCGCCGCAGCAGAAAGGGATAGAGCCGGCGCACCCAGGCGACTGGCAGCTGCGAGAGGTCCATGTACGGGGTGATCGCGGCGCTGCTTTCGGCATCGGCGACCTCATCGGGATGGCAGAGCACCGGCGCGTCCATGTAGGGCGCGGTGCCGCGATGGTCGGCGTGGGCGTGGCCGAGGACCACGCGCTTCAAGCCGCCGAGCTCGGCCGCCGCGGCTCGCGCCTTCTTACGCATCGCCTTCGTCCCGGCGTCGAACTGAACCACCCCGTCGCCATCCTCGAGGAAGTAGATGTTCATCGCCCCGCGGAAATCTCCGCGCAGCAACCAGACTCCGTCCGCGACCTTGTCCAATCCCATGGCCGCACCTTAACGCGGCCTCCGACCCCCGCCTCGCTCTAGGGTCTGCCCCGTGCCCTTCGTCTGGAAAGCCTCGATCGTGATCCTGGTCGTCTGCCTGGTCGCGGCAATGGTGATCGGGATCGTCCGCCTCGCCACCACGCCGAGCGAAATCCTCGGCGACGGCTTCCGCGGGCTCCCGACCCAACAGCACGACAGCTCCCCCAAGCAGCGTTAGTATCGAGCCCGTCCAGCGACCGAAGGAGGCGCCGTGTTCAAACGCATTGTGGTGGGGACCGATGGCTCGGAGACCGCCGCCCAAGCGGTGAGCCAGGCGATCGAGCTGGCAAAGCTCACCGGCGCCAGCCTCAGCCTGGTCAGCGCCTACCAGCCCGCCCACGGCCGCCGCGTGCAGGCCGAGCAGGCGGGGGCGCCGGCCGACGTCCAGTACGAGATCGGGCCCCGCGAGGACGTCAACCTCGTGCTCGACGCCGCCGCCGCGGACGCGAAACAGCAGGGGATCGAAGTGCAGACGCATCCGGTCGAGGGCGACCCCGCCGACGCGATCCTCAACGTCGCCGAAGAGACCCACGCCGACCTAATCGTGGTCGGCAACAAAGGGATGACCGGGGCCCGCCGCTACCTGCTCGGCAGCGTCCCGAACAACGTTTCCCACCACGCTCCTTGTTCGGTGATCATCGTCAGGACCACCTAGACGCGCCTCAGGAGGCGCGCAGGGGCTTAGTTGCTTTTCCGATGTCGAGCAATCCGCACCCTTGCTGAGGCGAGGGGAGGGCGAGGTTTCGGGCGGTATTGCATAGCCGCCTCGTTACTGCGTCGACATTTGCACGAGGGGTCTCCTGTTTTTTGATTCCACGACTTGCCAACAGGAGGGCGACGGCGCCGGAGACGTGGGCGGCGGCCATTGAGGTGCCGACGTAGGTCGCGGGGATCGCGAATTCGCTGGTGCTGCCGGGCCGGAAAGTCACCTGGTAGATCGGCCGCGAGGAGACCGAGGGGCAGGCGCTGCGGGGGATTCCGCCGCCGGGAGCGACGAGATCGATCGACCCGCCGGCGAGCGAGTAGGCCCCGAGGCAGGCGCCCTCGGTGGTGCCGCCGACGCCGATCACCCGGGGACCGGTCGCCGGCTCGGAGACGCAGCTCTCGGAGCCGAGGTTGCCGGCCGAGGCGACGGTGACGACACCAGCGAGGTACGCGTCGTGCAGCGCTTCGTCAACCATCGGCACCTGCTTGCCGCAGGGGAAGTTGAAGCTCATGTTGATCACGTCGGCGCCGTGGCTGACCGCGAAGCGGATGCCGCGGGAGATCGCCAGGGCGTTGCCCCGCCCCTGGCTGTCGAGCACTCGGACCGGCATCAGCTTGGCTCCGTAGGCGAGCCCGGTTAGCCCGAAGGCGTTGTCGGTCTTCTCGGCGATCGTGCCGGCGACGTGGGTGCCGTGGCCGTTTTGGTCGAGCGGCAGGCGGTCGTGGTTGACGAAGTCGTATCCCGGCACGAACTGGGCCGGCCCGAAGTCGGGGCTGCGCTGGTACGAGCTGCCGTAGGAGCGGTAGGCGATGCCGCTGTCGAGCACGGCGGCGACGACACCCGTGCCGCCGGGGCGGCCGGCGTCGATCAGGTTGCGCCAGGCCCGCGGCGCGTCGATCCCGCCGGGTGAGACGGGCAGCGCGGCGGTTTCCGCCCCTTCGGGGGCGAGGAAGTTCCACTGCTTATAGGCCCACTTGCCGACTTCGCCGGCGCTGGCGAGCGCTTCGATCGAGCCCGAGTCGCTGGGGTCGTAGGGCGACGGTTCCGCGGCCGAGGCGGTGGCAAAGTAGTTCGGCTCTGCGTAGGCGACGCCCGGGTTCTGCCGTAGCGCTGCGGCGGCGCGGCGGACGCCGGTCCCGGCCGGCAGCGAAACCGCGTGCCCCAGTCGCTGCCCCTCGAGCTTGACCAGGAGCTGCCGTGGCGCAAAGGCGCGCGCCGGTGCGACCCCGGTCTGGCTCGCGGCAGCACTCGCCGGCAGGGCGCAGGCAAGCGCCAAGGGCAGGAAGATTCGTAGCAGTCGTCTCATCTTTGTCTAGATCGCCGCCGCGCCCCCGCGCTCGGCCGGCTCCCCTTCGCAAACACCGCATCGCTGCGGAAGTTGTCGGCGGACATACTCCCTGATCGTGATCTCCGGCAATTCCCATTCGCCCGACCTGGCCTCCCACGACCAGGCGATGGCGGTCGCCCTGGAGGAGGCGCGCAGGGCCGAGGGCCACGGCGACGTCCCGATCGGCGCTGCGATCTACCGCGACGGTGAGCTGCTGGCGCGGGCCGGCAACGAGCGTGAGCTGCGCAAGGACCCAACTGCGCACGCCGAGGTGCTGGCGATCCGCGCTGCGTCCGAGCGACTCGGCGGCTGGCGCCTGCCCGGCGCCACTCTCTACGTCACCCTCGAGCCCTGCGCGATGTGCGCCGGCGCGATCGTCCTCGCCCGCATCCCCACCGTCGTCTTCGGCACCCCCGACCCCAAGGCCGGCGCCGCCGGCAGCGTCCTCAACGTCCTCGCCGAGCCCGCCCTCAACCACCGCCCCGAGGTGATCGGCGGAGTGCGGGAAGACGAGTGCGCCGCCGTCTTGCGCGAGTTCTTCGCCAGTCGCCGCAGCTAGGTCGCCGATACCCTGTGCAGACCTGGAGAGGTGTCCGAGTGGCTTAAGGAGCGCGATTGGAAATCGCGTGGGCGGGGTTAACCCGCCTCGTGGGTTCGAATCCCACCCTCTCCGCTCCGCCATGCCGGCCGCTCGTTGCGGCAGATACTTCCTAAGGGTGCTGCTAAGTACTTGAGGGTACCTCTATACTCAACGTTCGTAATGGAGTGTCTGAGTTGAGCTTCGTTACAAGCGGGAGGGCCGGCATTTCTTGGCCGATGATGCCGGTCCTCTCCTCCACACGCTGCGCTCGGAGGCGCAGCATTGGAAAAGGATATCGATCTAAGCCTGGCGCAGAGCCGGGATCGACGGCCGCACCGGCACCGGCTCCGGCTCGCGGTAGTCGTCGAGCGAGACGACGATTGCCTCCCCCTCGGGCAGGCCACCGGCAGGCCGGTGGCCGCGCAGGCGCTCGTGGGTGCAAACGACGTAGCACCACTCCATCAGCCGCAGCCGCGCGTCGGGATCAATCTCGAGGATCGTCGCCCCGATCAGGTGCTTGCCGTCCGCCTCCCGACAGGTGCGGACTTCGACCTTCGCCGCCACCTCATGGGCTGCGCCGCTTGCGTCAGATAGCTGGAGGAGGATGGCCGGTTCGCTGCCGAGCTCCAGCGGCGCCTCGGCGACTAGGCCGACACCAGCCGCTGAGGCATCAACCAGCCGGGCCGGGGTGTGGGCATCCGCGTCGTAGACGTGGGCCTCGGCGTCGCCCTCGAAGCGGTAGACGAGGCGGCGCTGGCGCCGGCGCATCACCGCCGAGCTGGTTGCAAACAGGCGCCGGAGCTCGTAGATGCCGAGCAGCGGCACCACCACGGCGGCGATCCCGGGCATGTCGTGAAGCGGTCCGACCCCGGCGAGGTCGAGCAGCCGCATCACCGTCCCGGTCAGCAGCAGGACGGTGCAAAAGATGACCAGGTGGAGCTTGCGCAGCGAGTCGAAGCCGCCGCCGTCGCGCCCCTGCTTCGGCGTCACCTTGAATGAGGTCTTGCCGGGGCGGACGATGCAGCGCAGCGCCCGCGTGTAGATCTCCATCGTCAGCAGCTCGTAGTGGGCGCTCTCGGGGACGCGCATGTAGCCGCGGGCGAGGGCGGCCCCGGCGCTGAAGTTGAGTGCGACCGAAGGCAGCCAGAGCGCGGCCAGGGCGACGAGGCTGATCTTCATCGGCAGCTCGCCGGTCCAAAGCACGGCGCCGAGGGTGAGCAGGAGCAGCAGCCGCATCGGCGGCGCCAAGTAGGCGAAGAGGCTGGCGAGGAAGGAGAGCCGCTGCTTCATACTCATCGTTCGCGCCCGCAGCGGCGACTCCGGCAAGGTGAAGACGGCGAGGTTGCCGCGGGCCCAGCGGTCGCGTTGCAGTAGGTAGCCGTCGAGGTCGTGCGGCGCCAGCCCTTGGACCAGGACCTCGTCGTGGTAGCGGGTGCGCCAGCCGTAGCGCAGCAGCCGGATCGTCGTGTGGAAGTCCTCGGCGATCGTCTCGGTGGCGACGCCGCCGACGTCGAGCAACGCCTGGCGGTTGATCAGGGCGGCCGAGCCGCACCAGTAGGCGGCGCCGTGGCGGTCCTTGCCGGGGCAGACGACGCGGTAGAAGAGCGACTGCTCGTGGCGGCCGACGCGGTAGTGCTGGACCGAGTCGTGGTTGAAGAAGTCATGCGGCGTCTGCACGATCGCCATCCGCTCGTCATCGAAGTAGCCGACCAGGGCGTCGAGCGCGTCGGGCATCGGCACGTGGTCGGCATCGAGGATGAAGACCAGCTCGCCCTCGGTCCGCGGCAGCGCCGCGTTGAGGTTGCCGGCCTTGGCGTGCGAGTTGTCCTCGCGGGTCAGGTAGCGGGCCCCGGCGAGCTCGGCCAGCTCCTTCATCTCCGGCCGCCTGCCGTCGTCGAGGAGGTAGGTGGTGTGCGGATAGGTGAGGGCGCGGCAGCCGGCGAGGGTGGCCATCACCACCTCGGCGGGCTCGTCGTAGGTGCAGACGTAGACGTCGACCTTGCGGTCGGGAGTAGTTACGGGACGCTGAGCGGGAGGCCGCGACCAGGACATCCAGGTGAGGATCCCAAGCGCGTAGATGCCGTAGATCTCCGTCGCCAGCAACATCGCGAAGAGAACCGGGTTGGCGCCTTCGCTGCTCCAGCCGATGCGCCAGGTGAGGTAGCCGACCCCCCAGATCAGAGCGACCAGCGCCAACGTCCGCAGCAGCCGCGGCCGGCGGTCGAAGAACTGCCCGAGCTTGGTCTGCTCGTCAGAGGGCACACGGCTTCTTCGGCGCCGACGGCCATTTCCTTAAACCGTAGAATCAGCTGCCCACGGAGGGGTGCCGGAGTGGTTGAACGGGGCGGTCTCGAAAACCGTTGGCGTCCTTTGGGCGCTCGTGGGTTCGAATCCCACCCCCTCCGCTGGAGGTTCCTGTCACCCTGAAATTGCGGGCCGAAGGCGGCTCTCGCTAGCTGTCCAGATTGCTGCAATCGATTGCAGTTTTGGCTTGCAGGGGTTTCGGGTACTACGGTTGGCTAACTGGACCGCCTGGCTACTTGGCCAGTGCTTTATCCGGGATTTACAGGGGAGAACACCAGTCTGAACAGCCGAAAATATGGCTGTACTTTGTGTCCAATTTTAGTAATCTGGATCTAGTTGACCGCGAACGCCTCACCAGCCGCCTCATGACCCTCATACGGAAGAACAACGAAGTACATCAGCGAGGGAAGGAGGGTCTCGAGCTGGTCGTGCTCGTGCTTGCAGAGGCGCGAGTAGAGCAGAGATTCAACTCCGCCGACAATGCCCGCCGCGGTGACGGCGGTCTCCGGTGGAGGCGTGGGGAGCAGTTCGCGCGCCGCGCTGTCGAGGCAGCGAGCGAAGTCGTCGAGGAGTTCGACCCGGCGCCTGACCGCGGTTTCGCTGGCGGCCCGAGCCTCAACCACGAGGGTGCGGGCGGTGTCTGGTTCGCGGCTGACGAAGCGCAGAAGCGCTTCGAGGCCGAAGCGAACGCGGTCTCGCCAGACGTCGCCCCCCTTGCGGACGGCAGCCTCGACTTTCTTACGGAGCCGCTCGGCGCTGGTATCGAAGGCGGCGAGGAAGCAATCCTCTTTGTTGGAAAAGTGTTCGTAGAAGGTCGGGCGGGAGACGCCGGCGCGGTCAATCACATCCTGGACGTTGGTTTCCAGGTAGCCGAGCTCTGCGGCCGCATTGAGCATCGCTACGATCAGGCGCTCTCGTTGAACCGCCTTGATCAGGTCAGGGGGGAGTTTTCGGACCCCCGAAGGGAATTTGCCACTGCTGTTTGCAAGCAGCTCGAGCGCCGCCTCGACCTGCTCGGGGGGCCAATCATCACCGATCGCAGCGAGGAGGGTCTCTTGGCTCAGCTGGATTCGATCGACGGGCACCGAGAAACTCACAAGTTTCGATTAAAAACAATGCAAGTTTTCTCACGGTACCAGAACAAAGGTGCGCAGTGCGGCCCATTGGGCACCGCTCTGATTCCTAGAGGAGCCGAAGTGGGGCTCGGGGGGGAGGCGCGATGACCGCAATGCGACCGGAGCTGCCGCGCGAGTTCGTCGCCAGCCATAAGCGGCGACGGATGATGGACGCGATCGCCGAGCTGACCGCAGAGCAGGGTTACGAGGCGACCAAGATCGCCGACATCGTCAGGCGAGCGGCGGTGGCCCGGAAGACTCTCTACGACAACTTCGACGGCAAGGAGGACCTCTTCCTCTCCGCGGTCGACGCGACCATGGGCGAAATGCGGGTCACCGTCGAAGAGGGGTGCGAACGAAACGACTCGCCGGAGGATCAGGTCGTCGGCGGGCTCGAGGCGCTACTCGAGTTCATCGCCGAGCACGCCGCCGCCACCCGCATGTGCATGGTCGAGTCGATCTCCGCCACCCGCAGCTCGGCCCGCCTCTACGACGCCGGGATGCGGGACTTCGTCGACCTCCTCCGCAACAGCGCTCTCGACGGCACCGATCTGCCGCAGACGATCGAGGAGTCCCTGGTCGGCGGCGTCGCCTGGATTCTTCAGCAGCAGATCCGGCGGGGCGAGGCCGAGCGGGTAGGCGAGCTGCTGCCCGAACTGTCCCAGTTCGTCCTTTCACCGTACCTCGGTGTAGGAAAAGTAGGAGAGACCGCAAGGCGAAAGTAACAGTACGGTGGCAGACTCCATTGAGTAATGGATCGACTTCCAAGGGGACGCCACGGGCTTTCGCCTGAGTTTGTCGCGCGCAACCAGCGTGAGCGGTTGATCGCCGGCCTGATTCAGGCCCTCTACGAGGTCGGGTATCAAAAAACCACCGTGTCACTGATCGGGCAGCGCGCCGCTGTCTCCAAGAGTGACTTCTACAAACATTTCGAGAGCAAGGATGACTGCTTCATCGCCGCCTACGAACAGGCGGTGGCGCGAATCCGCGAGCGGGTGCTTGAGTCCTGCGAGGGCAGCGAGGCAGAGGCCTGGCCGCTGCGGGTCAGCGCCGCGGTCGATGCCCTGCTGAAGCTGCTCGCCGCCGAACCGGCCCTGGCCAGCATCGTCCTGGTCGAAGGGCTGCGGGCGGGACGGGGTGTCTACGACCGCTACCAGGAGGCGATCGATTCCTTCGTCGGCGCCCTGCGGGAGGGCGCGCCGGACGCGCCGGGAACCAGCGAGGTGCCCGAGGCCACCGACGAAGCCGTGGTCGGCGGAGTCGCCTCGATGCTCGGCCGCCGCGTCCTCGCCGGCGAAGCGGAGCAGTTGGGTCAGCTATTTCCGGAGATTCTCGAGTTCGTCCTCTCCGCCTACCTCGATGTTGAGGAGGCGCGACGAATAGTCTCCGCGGGATGAGCGAGGCGACGAGCGGCGTTCTCCCTTCGCAGGCGCTGAACCAGGCGATCGAGTCTGAGTGGGTGAGCTCCGGGGACTACCGGATCCGCCCCGAGGCGGTGCAGCCGGCGAGCATCGACCTGCGCCTCGGCGACTTCGCCTGGGCCCTGCGCTGCTCCTTCCTCCCCGACGTCGAGTCGACGGTCGAGGAAAAGATCGACGGCCTCGCCTTCCAGCGGGTCGACCTGCGCGACGGGGCGGTGCTGGAGCGCGACCGGCCCTACTTGGTTCCGCTTCTCGAGGAACTCGACCTGCCCGAGGAGATTCGGGGCAAGGCGAACCCGAAGAGCTCGACCGGCCGCCTCGACGTCTTCACCCGGGTGATCACCGACCGCCACCACCGCTTCGACGACATCCGCGCCGGCTACAAAGGCAAGCTCTACCTGGAGATCGTTCCTCGCTCCTTCGCGATCCAGGTCAAGGCCGGCCTCTCGCTGAACCAGCTGCGGCTCTCGCGCGGTGACGTCCGCCTCTCCGACGGCGACATCCGCGACCTCCAGGACGAGTTTCCGCTCCTCTACCTCGACTCGCATGCGCTGCGCCAGTCGGAGATGGCGGTCGCCGACGGCCTCTTCCTCAGCCTCGACCTCTCGGGACCGACCGACCGGGTGGTCGGCTACCGGGCGAAGAAGAACAGCCTCCCGGTCGACCTCTCGCGGATCCGGGCCTACCGCTGGACCGACTACTGGGACCCCGTCTATCCGGAGCCGGGCGGCCGGGTGGTGCTGGAGCCGGAGATCTTCTACCTGCTGCTCTCCGCCGAGGGGGTCTGCATCCCGCCGCAGATCGCCGCCGAGATGATGGCCTACGACCCGACCGCGGGGGAGCTGCGCACCCACTACGCCGGCTTCTTCGATCCCGGCTTCGGCTACGACCCCGAGGGCGGGCGGCACGGCAGCCGCGCGGCGCTGGAGGTGCGGGCTCGCGACGTCTCCTTCATGGTCGAGCACCGCCAGCCGGTCTGCAAGCTCGGATTGGAGCGGATGGCAGCCTCGGCGGAACGGCTCTACGGCGCCGGCCTCGGCTCCAACTACCAGGGCCAAGTGACGATGCTGAGCAAGCACTTCGAGGAGCAGACCGCCGGCGCCGCGGTCGTCGCCGACGCCGGCACGCCGGCCTAGCGGCCGGCCGGCTCCCGCTCGAGTTCCCGCAGCAGCGTTCGCACCCGCTTGCGCCGCGTCATTAGCTCGTCTTCCAGTTTCGCGATCTCGTCGCGGCGGCGGCGCACCAGCTCGAGCTGGCGGGCGGTGTAGGTGAGCGACTGCTCGAGGATCTGGCGGCGGCGCACCGGGTCCTCGACGCCGCCGTGCCACTCGCGCCGCAGCTCCGCCCGCGCTCCCTCCGCCTCGACCAGCTCCTTCAGCTCCTCGAGCGAGAGGCCGAGCAGGTCCTTCAGTCGCAGCAGCTCGGTCAGCCGCTCGACGTCGGCCTCGGCGTAGAGCCGGTGGGCTCCGCGCTCGCGGCTCCCAGCGGCTGGGAGGAGCCCGATCTCCTCGTAGTAGCGGATCGTCCGCGGGGTGGTGCCGGCGAGCTTGGCGACCTCGCCGATCCGCATCTCGGCCGAGCCGTTCATGGGGCCGTCCGCACCTCGGCCGCGATCGCCTCCTGGGGAGCGTGCTTCGGCCGCAGCAGTGAGACCCCGGCCCCGATCACCGAGGTGGCGGCGAGGACCCAGAGGGCGGTGTGCATGTTGTGGATGAAGGGGTCGAGTTGAGCTTTGGAGAGACCCGAGGCGAGGCCGGAGAAGATCGCGAAGAGGACCTCTTTCGGGATCGAATTGGTGACGATCGCGAGGACGAAGGCGATCGAGATCACGGCGCCGGTGTTCTGCAGCATCGTCCGCGCTCCCGCGGCGATCCCGCGGCGCTCGGTCGGCACCGTGCCCATCATCGCCGCCGTGTTCGGCGAGTTGAACATCCCCGAGCCGATTCCGACTAGCCCCAGCCAGACGCCGCTCTCCCAATAGGGCGAGCCGGCCTGCAGGGTCGTCATCAGCCCGAGGCCGAGGGCGGTAACGAGCATCCCGGCGGCGGCCAGGGCTCGGGAGCCGTGGCGGTCGGCCCAGATGCCGGCGAGCGGTGAAGAGATCAGCATCCCGACCGCCATCGGCGCCAGCTTGATTCCGGCGGTGATCGGGTCGTCGCCCTGGGCGCCCTGGTAGTAGAAGACGAAGATGAACATCAGCGCGAAGCGGGAGAGACCGTTGATGAAGGCGGCTCCCGTGGCGGCGGCGAAGAGGCGGTTGCGGAAGATCGAGAGGTCAAGCATCGGCGCCCTGCCACGGTGCTCGATGAAGACGAAGAGCGGCAGGAGGACGACGGCGAGGACGAAGCCCCCGATCACGAGTGGATCGTTCCAGCCGGAGATGCCGCCACGGGAGATCCCGTAGACGAGGCCGGTGAGGCCGACGACGAAGGTGAGGGTGCCGGCGATGTCGAGGCCGCGCTGGGTGTCGGGTCGGGAGAGCTCGTGCAGGACCAGGGCGGCCCAGAGGCCGCCGGCGAGGGCGAGCGGCACGTTGAACCAGAAGACCCAGTGCCAGGAGATCGCGACCAGGGCGCCGCCGAGGACCGGGCCGATGACGAGGCCGATAGCCGCGACCATCGTGTTGGTGCCCATCGCCAGGCCGAGCTGGTCGCGGGGAAAGGCATCGGTGACCAGGGCGGGGCCGTTGGCGAAGATGAAGGCGCCGCCGATCCCCTGGACGATCCGCCAGAGGATCAGCTGGGTGCCGTCGGCGGCGAAGCCGGCGCCGAGCGAGGCGAAGGCGAAGATGACGAAGGCGCCGACGAAGGCGGTCTTGCGGCCGAAGAGGTCCGACAACCGCCCCGCCGTCAGCACCAGCACGGTCGAGGAGATCATGTAGGCGAGGATCACCCAGACTAGTTCCAGCAAGCTCGTCCCCAGCGCCCGCTCCAGATCCGGCAGGGCGATGATCAACGTCCCCGAGTTGGTCGCAACCAGCAGCATCCCCAACGAGGTACACGAGAGCGCCCACCACTTGTAGTGCTCGTGCGAGGCGTCAATCCCGGCTCGGTTGTTGAACCTGTTTCTTACGTTCACGTCAAATATGTTCTAAGCCCATCTGCTCGATGTGCGAACATGTGTTCGTATGCGTTGGGATGAGCAGAGAATCGAGAACGAGGAGGCAGGCAGGCTGTTTGGTCTGGCCGAGGAAGCGGTGACGCGGACTTTCGATGCCCCCGAGGCTCTCGGCATTCGATTCCATGAGGTGCGGGCTAAGTCAGCCCTGAATCGGGTGCCCGGGGGTCGATTCGGGTTCGACTGGACGATCAACCCTTTTCGCGGCTGCACCCATGCCTGCCGATTACCGCTACTGCTTCGCGCGTCGCACCCATAACTACCTCGACTTCGGGCCGGGGGAGGACTTCGAGCGGGAGATAGTGGTCAAGGTGAACGTGCCGGAGCTGCTGCGGGCGGAGTTGCGGCGGCCGAGTTGGAAGCGCGAGCTGGTGGCGTTGGGGACCAACACCGATCCCTACCAGTGGGTGGAGGGGCGGTATCGGTTCATGCCGGAGATCCTCGAGGCGCTGGAGGAGGCGGAGACGCCGGTGACGGTGCTGACGAAGTCGCCGCTGGTGCTGCGGGACATCGACCTCTTCGAGCGGATGGCGAAGAAGGTGCCGGTCTCGGTCAACCTCTCAGTCCCGACCCTCGACGAGGCTGCGTGGCGGGCGACCGAGCCGCACACCCCGAGCCCCGCCGCCCGCCTCGACGCGGTCGAAGAGCTCCGCTCCCGCGGCATCGAATCAGGCGTCCTCGTCGCCCCGCTGATGCCCGGCATCAACGACGAGCCCGAGCAAGTGCAGCCGATCCTCGAACGAGCCAAACAAGCCGACGCGAGCTTCCTCACCGGCATCGCCCTCCACCTCCGCGGCGAGGTCAAGGACGTCTTCTTCGGCTGGCTAGAAACTAAACGCCCCGACCTCCTGCCCAAATACGAACAGCTCTACCGAGGTCGCGCCTACATGCAGCCGGAGCAACGCCGCCGCACTACCCGCGCCCTCAAAGGTTGGGGCCGCTCCCGAAGAACGGCGTCCCGGCAAAACAATCCTCGGACGGCGACAGGACCCGTCCGCCAGGACGCCCTCTTCTAGCCGCCTTCGTCGAGCTGCTCGAACCTGCACTCCGTCGGCTTTTTGTCGTCTCGAAACCGATGGAAGCGTGCCCCGTGCCGAATCCGCCCCGAGGCGGCGTGGTCGTACCCGACCTCGATCACCAACTCCGGCCGCAGCTCGATCCACTCGAGCTCGCGGCCGCCGGTCCATCTGCTCGGCTCCGCCGACCCGCTCTTGCCGGTCTCGAGCGGCGCCAGCATTGCCCGCATGCTCTGTTTCGCGGCTTTCGAGAAGCCGGAGATGTGGCCGACGGTGCGCAGCTCGCTGCCGTCGTAGAGACCGAGGATCAGCGAGCCAACGGTGCCCTCTTCTTTGCCGGGCCGCCAGCCCATCACCACGCAATCGATCGTCCGCTCGCGCTTGACCTTCGCCATCCCCTTGCGTTTGCCCTGGACGTAGGGGGAGCTCAGGTCCTTCGCCATTACACCCTCAATGCTGGCCAGCCACATCTCGGCCTGGTCGGCGTCGGGGGTCAGCGGCGTCAGCTCCAGGCCCGCCTTCTCGGCGATTGCCTCCAGCCGCTCGCGCCGCTCCCGCAGGGGTCGCTCGCAGAGCACCTCATCCCCCTCCGCGAGCAGGTCGAAGACGATGAACCCAGCCGGGATCTCCTTCGAGAGCATCTCGATCCGCGACTGCGCCGGATGGATCCGTTCCTGCAAGGAATCGAATTCCAGGTTCCCATCCGCATCCCGAATCACCAGCTCCCCATCAAGCACCCAGCGCCCCGGGGCAAACTCCAACTCGGGGAAATACCGATTCAGATCTTTCCCCCCGCGCGACTGGATGTAGGCCTCGTCCCCGTCGACGAAAACGATCGCCCGAAACCCATCGAGCTTCGGCTCATAGGCCCAGTCCTCACCTTCAGGCAGCTGTTTGCGGGTAAGCGCAAGCTGCGGTTTGATCGGCGGCGAGAGTGGGAGCGGCACCTAGCTGACGCTACTGTGTTGGCGCCTTTCCCGGCTCTCTTTCGGGTCCGGAATCGGCACCGCCGCGAGCAGTTTCTTCGTGTAGTCGTCTTGCGGCCGCTCGCAGACCTCGTCGGCCGTCCCCTGCTCGACGATCTTGCCGTCGTTCATGACCGCGATTCGGTCGGAGATGTGGCGAACAACGCCGATGTCGTGGGCGACGAAGAGGTAGGCGAGGCCGAGTTCGTCCTGGAGGTCGTCGAGCAGGTTGACGATTTGCGCCTGGATCGAGACGTCGAGGGCGGAGACCGGCTCGTCGCAGATCACCAGCTTCGGTTTCAGCGCAAGCGCCCGGGCGATCCCGATCCGCTGCCGTTGGCCGCCGGAGAACTCGTGTGGAAAGCGGTTGTAGTGCTCGCTGGAGAGCCCGACCCGCTCGAGCAGCTCCTGCACCTGGCGCCGCCGGTCCCCTCCCTTCGCCGCCCCCTGCAGTTTCAGCGGGTCGCCAACGATCTGGCCGATCCGTTTGCGCGGGTTCAGCGAGGCGTAGGGGTCCTGGAAGATCATCTGCATCTCCCGCCGCAGCGGCCGCATCTGGCGTCGGCCGAGGCCGGCGATCTCGCGGCCCTCGAACTTGACCGAGCCCGAGGTCGGCTTGATCAGCTGCAGCACCGCCCGGCAGGCGGTCGACTTGCCGCTCCCGGACTCGCCGACGAGGCCAAGCGTCTCGCCCCGTTCGACCTTGAAGCTAACCCCGTCGACCGCTCGCACCTGGTCGACTTCGCGGTCGATCAGGATGCCGCGCTTGACCGGGAAGTGCTTGACGAGGTCGGTGACCTCGAGCAGCGGACCGTCCCCTTTAGCGTCGTCGTTCATCCCCGCGAGACCTCCTCCGGCGCCTCGAGTCCGATCTGCCCCTCGACCTGGCGCTTCTCCCGCTTCTGCTCCGGGGTCAGCCAGCAGCGGTCGCGGTGGCCCGGCGCCTCCGCCAGCCGCGCCTCCAGGCCGGGATAGTCCGAGCATTTCGAGAACTCGTGCGGGCAGCGGGGCCGAAACGGGCAACCCTGCGGCAGGTCGAGCAGCGAGGGCGGGGAGCCGGCGATCTGCGGCAGCCGGTGCGGCCGCGGCCGGTCGAGCCGGGTCAGCGACCCCATCAGTCCCCAGGTGTAGGGGTGCTGCGGGTCGTAGAAGATCTCGTCGAGCGTCCCCTCCTCGACCACCCGTCCCGCGTACATCACCAGCACCCGGTCGGCAACCTCGGCGACGACCCCGAGGTCGTGGGTGATCAGGATCGTCGCCAAGCCGCGCTCACGGTTCAGGTCCTCGAGCAGGCGCAGGATCTGGGCCTGGATCGTTACGTCGAGCGCGGTCGTCGGCTCGTCGGCGATCAGCACCTCCGGCTCCAGGGCCAGCGCCATCGCGATCATCGCCCGCTGTCGCATCCCGCCCGAGAACTCGTGCGGGTAGTTGTCGATTCGCCGCTCCGCGTTCGGAATCCCGACCGAGTCGAAGAGCTCGACCACCCGCTGCCGAGCCTGCTCCTTATTGACGTCCTCCTGGTGGGCGCGGATCGCCTCGACGATTTGGGCGCCAAGCCGGTAGACCGGGTTGAAGGAGGTCATCGGGTCCTGGAAGACCATCCCGATCTTCTCCCCCCGCAGCCGCCGCATCGTCGCGTCCGGCGCGTCCAGCAACTCCTCGCCGTCGAGCTTGACCGAGCCCTCGATCCGCGAGTTTTTCGAGCGGGTGAGGCCGATGATCGTCTGCGCGGTGACGCTCTTTCCCGAGCCTGACTCGCCGACGATCGCCAGCACTTCGCCGGGCGAGAGGTCGAAGCTGACTTTGTCGACGGCCTGCAGCAGCCCGCCTTCGGTGGCGAAGCCGACCCGCAGGTCGCGCACCGAGAGGATCGGCTGTGCGCTCATCGCGCCGTGCTCCCGAGTCGGACCCGCGGGTCGAGGTAGGCATAGGCAATGTCGACCAGGGCGTTGACGAAGACGACGAAGAAGGCGCCGTAGAGGGTGATGCCCATGATCGGCGGCAGTTCGAGTTTGCCGATCGATTCCGCCGCGTACAGCCCGATGCCTTCGATGTTGTAGAGGACTTCGGTGATGATCGCGGTGCCGGCGATGGTGGCGCCGAAGTCGAGCCCGAACAGGGTGGTGATTGGGATCAGCGAGTTGCGGAGGACGTGGTGGGTCATCACCTTGCGCTCGGAAAGCCCCTTGGCCCGGGCGGTCCGCACGTAGTCCTCGTTCATCACGTCGAGCATGTTGGAGCGCAGGACCCGGCTGTAGAAGCCGATCGAGAGAACCGCGAGCGTGAACCAGGGCAGGATCAGGTGCTTGAACCATTCCCAGGGGTCTTCGGTCAGGCCGACGTAGCCGCCGTTGGGGAAGATTTCGAGCTTGTAGGTGAGGAAGTAGATGAGCACCGGGGCCAGCAGGAAGACCGGGATCGAGATCCCGGCCACCGCCAGGCCGGTGAGGGTGCGGTCGAGCCAGCCGCCCGCGTTGATCGCGGCCAGATAGCCGAGCAGGAGCCCGAAGGCGAGCCAGATGATCCCGGCGCCGATGCTGAGCGAGAGGGTCGCCGGGATGCCTTCCTTGATCCGATCGTCGACCGGGACCCGCGGCGAGTACTGGATCAATTCGCCGGTGAAGACCTTCTTCATCATCGTCACGTATTGCTTGGGCAGCGATTCGTCGAAGCCCCATTCTTCTTCGATGCTCTTGACCAGGGTCGGGGTCGCGTTCTTCCCGGCTAGGCGCTGCGCTGGCGGCGAGTTCGGGATCACGTTGAAGACCAGGAAGACGATGATCGAGACGACGAAGAGGACGAAGACCATCCCGAACAGGCGCCTGACGATGAAGCGGAGCATCAGACCGAGGCCCCCTCAGGCTCGGCCATGCCGGTTTTCGCCTCCAGGCGCACCTTCGACCGCGGGTCGAGCGCGTCGCGCAGACCGTCGCCGACGATGTTCAGCGAGAGCACGGTCAGCATGATCATCACCCCGGGGATGATCGCCAGTAGCGGCTGCGTCGTCAGCAGCTCCTCGCCGATCGAGATCATCGTCCCCCAGGAGGAGTTCGGCGGCTGCACGCCGGCGCCGAGGAAGGAGAGCGCCGCCTCGAAGAGCATGTTGTTGGCGATGTTGAGGGCGAAGAAGACGACGATCGTCGAGGCGAGATTGGGGAGCAGCTCGCCGAACATCACCCGCAAAGGCCCAGCCCCCTGGGCGACCGCCGACTCGACGAACTCTTTTTCGCTCAGTGAGAGGACCTCGCCGCGGATCGGCCGCGCCACATAGGGCGTGTAGAAGATGCTGATGATGAAGATCGGGATCCAGATCGAGCCGCCGGGGATGAAGATCGGGCCGATTCCCAGTCCGCCCAGCGCCGAAGCGGTCCCAATCGCGATCCCGATCAGGAGCACCGGCAGCGACCAGAGCACGTCCAGGCTGCGGGCGATCACCGCATCGACCCACCCCCTGTAGTAACCGGCGAGGAGGGCGAGGACGACGGCCAGGAAGGTCGTGATGAAGCCGGAGACGAAGCCGATGAAGAGCGAGGTCCTGCCTCCGTACATCAGCCGCACCATCTCATCGCGGCCGAGCCGGCTGTCGGCGCCGAGGAAGAACTTGCCGTCGGCTTCGAACCATTGCGGGCCGATCGGCTTGCCTTCGGGCGTGACGACTTCGCGGACTTTGCCGTCAACGTGGAGTTTCTGCAGCGTGTGGGTCTCGTTCGGCCCGGTGTGGGCGACGTGGTCGGCCCACAGCGGCGCCGCCAGGACGAAGGCGACGATCAGGAAGAAGAGGACGAGAAAGGCGACGGCGACGCGATTGCGCAGAAAACGCCGCAGCGCCAGCAGCCAGGGACCGGAGCCGGCGGAGCCATTTTCAGGCTCCGCCGGAACAGCGGCTCTATTCGTTGAATTCAAAGCTCGTCAGGTACGCGCCGAAGGTCGGGCTGTAGATGACGTTTTCGAGGTTGATCGCACTGGAGACAAAGGTGGACAGGGTCCGGGTTCCGTAGGGCGCCCACGGCGCTTCTTCCATGACTTCCTTGTCCAGTTCCGTATACGCCGCTTCCTGTTCGGAGCCGAGCTGTTCTTCGCCCAGTTTGGCGATCTCTTTGTTCACTTCGGGGTCGTTGAAGTTGCCGAAGTTCTGATTGTTGGTCGGCTGGATGCTTTCCCCGGCCAGCAGCGGCTCGAAGAAGTCGTTCGGGTGCGGGTAGTCCTGGAACCAGTCCGAGAAGCCGGTATCGAGATCCGGAGTCGACTGGTTGCCGATCACCGTGAAGTAGTTGTCGGCGTTGAGAATTTTCAGTTTCGTGTTGAAGCCGAGTTCCTTGAGGACGCCCTCGTAGTATTCGCCCGCTTCGTTGTTCGGGCTTTCGGTGTCCGTCCAGACCGTGATGTCCATGTCGGACGGGTTGGCTTCTTTCAGCAGTTCTTTCGCTTTTTCCATGTCGTGCGGGTAGAGCTCGAGTTTTTCGTAGCCCGGCATCCCCGGCGGCAGGATCTGCTGCGTGCCTTTGATCTGGCCCGAGTAGACGCGTTCGAGGGCGGCCGGGTCGACCGCGTAGTTGACCGCCTGGCGGACTTTGGCGTCGTCAAACGGCGGCTCTTGCGTATTCATCCAGAAGTAGTAGGTGCTGATCGTCGGCTCGACCCGGAACTGGGTGCCTTCGAAGTTTTCTTTGACTTCGGTGTAGCGATCCGCCGGCGGCGGATTCTCCATGTAGTCGTATTTGCCCTGTTCGATGTCGTTGACCTGCGTCTGTGGGTTGCGGACGATGGTCACCTTGGCTCCGTCAATCAGCCCGGTCGGGTAGTCCGGCATCGCTTTCGAGTTGGCTTTTTCCCAGTAGGGGTTGCGCGCTACTTCCCAGCCGCGCCCCGGCTGGGATTTGGTGATCATGTAGGGCCCGGTGCCGGGCGGAGGGCTGGCCGAAAGGTCTTCGTTCGGAGTGCCCTTAGGCACTGGCGCGACGAACATCAGGCCGAGCTCGTTGGCAAAGGTGCCGCGCGGCTTTTCGAGTTCGATCTGGATTTCGCCGGTCTTGTCGTTGGTCTTGATTCCGGGGATGCTGCCCTGCTTCGTTTTGGCGAACTTTTCGGCGCCGACGATGCTGGTGTAGAAGGTCGACCCGCCCGAGTTGACCTTGAACATGCGTTCGACCGCATAGGGGAAGTCAGACGCTTTGACCGGTTCGCCGTTGGAGTATTTGAGGCCGGGGCGGAGGAAGAGCGTGTAGGTCTTGCCGCCGTTGCTGATCTTCGGCATTTCTTTCGCCAGGCCCGGGATGACTTCGGCGCCCTTGCTGCCTTCGCCGTGTTCGTAGGTGAGGAGGGGGATGTAGACCTCGCCCATCGCCGACCAGCCTTCCTGCGTGTAGGAGAGCTGGGGGTCCATGTAATCGGGGAAGGAGGCGTAGGTGATGTTGAGGGTCCCGCCCTGCTTGCCTTCTCCACCGCTGCTCCCGCCACTGCTGGAGCTGTCGCTGCCGCTCCCGCATGAAGCCAGTGCGAGTGCCGTGACCGCTGCAAATGCCAGAACCGCGATGGCTGCCCTTACCTTCTTCAAGTTCCCTCCTCGGTAGACGGCTTCCCGGTGAACGCCCCGGGGATCAACTCCACCACAACTTCGTCATGGGCGTCAAGCGCAGTTGCCTCAGAGCTTTCCCCGCGCTCCAGCCAATTCGCTCCAAGGATTGGAGCCATGACGACAACGATGGCGATTACCCCGGAACCCGCTGCTAAAAACGTCATTCGGGGGCTGACGACGGTGGCGATGACACCCCCAAGGGCGAAGCCGATGCCGGGCATCGCCGCGCCGATCGACTCGAGCACGCTCATCACCCGCGCCTGCATGTTTTCCGCGGTCAGTTCCTGGACGGCGGAGATCGCCGCCACCCACTGGATCCCGTTGCCCGCGCCGCCGACCACCGAGGCCGCGCAGGCGAAGGCGAGCGTCGGGGCGACGCCGAGGCCGAGGTAGCCGAGGCCGATCGCCAGGGTGCTGAAGAAGAGCTGGCCGCCGAGGGAGGTCTCGCGGATGCGGGCGAAGATCAGGCTGCCGAGCACCATGCCGACACCCCAGGCGGCCAGCATCAGGCCGTACCCGGTGTCGTCGGAGCCCAGCGATTCCTTCACGTAGACAACCTCGACCGGGAGCACGGCGGCGAAGAAGATGAAGGCGATTCCCTGAGCGAAGAGGATTCGGCCGAGGACGGTCTCTTCGCGGATGTAGGCGATGCCGGCACGGACCCGGTCCCGCATCCGCCCCTCTTCGGGCTCGGCGTGGGGCATCGAGCCGGCGGTGAAGAGGATCCAGGCGACGATGTAAAAAGACACCGCGTCCAATAAGAGGGCCGATTGGACCCCGAAACCGGCGACGATGAGGCCGGCCAGAGCCGGACCAATAGCGGCGCCGCCGGTGAATGCGATGTTGAGCACGGCGTTGCCGGAACGCAGCTCCCCAGTCGGCTCGAGCGCGGTGGCGACCACGGCTCGGGTCAGCGCCCTTCCCGCCAGGGCCAGAGCGCCGTCGATCGCGGCGAGGGCGACCACGGGAGCGAGGGAGAAGTTGCCGGCGAGAAGCGCCAGAGCGCCGAATACCGCGGCCTCCCCGCAGTAGATCACCGGCAGCGCAAACCGCGGCGGAGGCCGCTCTGCATGCGCAACCAGCACGGGAGCGAAGAGCGCCGGGAGAAATCGGGTGCCGAGAAACAGCGCCGCGGTCGCGAGGGCGCTGTCGGTGCGATCAAAGACCAGGACCGAGAGGGCGATGATCCCCATCCAGTCGCCCAGCTCGTTGATCGTGTACGAGGCGGCCAGCCGCCGGAAGAGCGGCCTGCGGAGGGGGTCAGTGAGGCGTGGCTCAGGCATACCTGGCCAAGCGTCTTACTTCATTTCTGCACAACTTTTCCTGCAGATGCACAACTTTCCGCCAATCTGTGCTACAAACTGCCCAGAAATTGATCGTTTCCACGATGCAACGCACAACGTTGCGGGCTTCAACGACTACGGAAGGGGCAAGGAACATGGGCTACCGTCACTAAGCTTTCTTAAGCAGACCCGCCAGTCACCAGGTCTGCACCAGACTTCGAAAGGGCGTCCCCTTGGGGGCGCCCTTTCTGTTTTTCGGGGCCGTAGCGCTCCGCCCTGCGCGCGGCTCCGCGCGGTGGTCGCAGCAACTCCCCCTTTTGGGCGAATCTGGCCATGCGGCTAGTCGTCTTGCCCTTTCCCCGCCAACCGGTCTAACGTTGAAGTTCGCAAATAGCGGAAACGTCAAACCGCGACCCGGGCGCAGGGAATTGGTAAGCGCTCGGGAAACTGGTTGACGATCCCTGTCAAGACTCGTTCCCCTTTAGCCGATTCCAAACCAAGAGATGTCTCAGCCCCGTCCTACCCGCCTGGCGATAGCGACGATGGTCGCCGGCCTCGTGCTGGTGACCGGCGCGGCGATCTGGCGTGCCCAGAGCGCCACCTGGGACCTGCCTCTGTTCTTCATTTTGCTCGGCTTCTCGGTCTTCAGCGACCTCACCGCGATCAGCACCACCTCGAAGGTGAAAATCTCCGGCAGCTTTCTCGCCCTGGTTCTGGCGATGGTCTTCCTCGGCGGTACGCCGGCGGCGGTGATCGGCGTGCTGACGATCCTCGCCGGCTGGCTGCGCTGGCGCGATGCGGGCCACTACCTGCTGAACAACGTGCTCACCTACGCGACCTTCCCGCTGGTCAGCGGGATCGTCTTCCACGAGATCGTCGACAACGGCAACGTCGCCCAGACCGCCGTCGGCTTCTACGCGCTGATCTTCGCCGTCTTCCTGCTCGCGCTGGCGATCAACTTCACGATGATCGCCTCCTACTCCTGTTACCTGGACCGCAGCTCCTTCTTCGTCAAGGTCCGCACGGCGCTCTTCCCCCTGCTCCCCTCGGAGCTCGCAGCGGCGCTGATGGCCTGCGGGGTCGCCTACCTCTACGTGCAACTGGGGCTGGCGGGGGTGGCGATGTTCGGCGTCGTCCTGGTCACCTTCCAGTACCTGTTGGGCGCCCTGCTCGTCTCTCAGCAGCGGGCTGAGGAGCTGGAGCTGCGCTCCAAGCAGCTGGCGAGCTTCCAGGTCGGGATGTTGAGCGCGATGCTGCGCACGCTCGACCTGCGGGACCAGATGACCGCCCGCCACAGCGCCGCCGTCGCCCGCTACTCGCGGGCGATCGCCCAACGCGCCGGCTACTCGCGCCGCGAGGAGGAGCTCGTCCATATCGCCGCGCTGCTCCACGACATCGGCAAGTTCATCCTTCCCGACCGCATCCTCAAGGCCAACGTGCCACTCACTGACGAGGACTGGATGCTGATCAAGCGCCACCCCCAGCAGGGTGCCCGGGTCGTCTCCTCGCTCGATGGCTACGGCCCGGTGGCGGAGATCATCCTTGCCCACCATGAGCGGATCGACGGCAAAGGCTATCCGCGCGGTTTGGCCGGGGACGAAATCCCCGAGCTGGCGCGGATCATCTCCGTCGCCGACACCTATGACGTGATGACCGCGCGCGACTCCTACCGGACGCCGATGTCGAGCCACGACGCGATCGTCGAGCTCCGCCGTGTCGCCGGCAAACAGCTCGACGCCCGCTTCGTCGAGATCTTCATCGAGTTGCTCGAAGGGCAGGACGTCTCCTTCCAGCATGGCGAGGCGGCCGACTTCGAGAAAGAGCTGGCGCTCGAGGCCCGGATCGAGGAGACCGCCAGCCCCAGCGGCGAAAAAAGCCGCTTCCAGGTCGCCGGCGTCAACTAGGGGGCTTTCCTGGTCCGGGGCCGGTAGCGTTCGCCGCGCCCATGCGCGCCGTCACCTTCCAAGCGCCCGAGCAGGTGCGGATCGAGGAGAAGCCCGATCCGGAGATTTCCGCTGCCGACGAGGCGCTCGTCCGGGTCGAGGCAAGCGGCATCTGCGGCTCGGACCTCCACATCTACCACGGGCGGGTCCCGGTCGAGCAGGGCTTCACGATCGGCCACGAGTTCGTCGGCACGGTCCTCGCGGCGGGGGACGACGTCGAGCGCGTCGATGTCGGCGATCGCGTTCTCGGCACCTTCCACACCGCCTGTGCGACCTGCACCTCATGCCTGCGCGGCGACTACCACCGCTGCCGCAATCAGCGGACCTTCGGCCACGGCTCCCACCTCGGTGACCTGCAGGGGGCGCAGGCCGAGCTGCTGCTGGTGCCGCGGGCGAACCTGACCCTGCGCCGAGTGCCGGAGGGGATGTCCGCCGACGTCGCCCTCTTTGCCGGCGACGTGATGGGCACCGGATACCACGCGATTGCCCACGCTGAGATGAAGGCCGGCGACACCGTCGCCGTGCTCGGCCTCGGTCCGGTCGGCCTCTGCGCGGTGCAGGCGGCGATCGCCGGCGGCGCCGTCGAGGTCTTCGCGATCGACACCGTCGCCGAACGGCTGGAGATGGCCGGACGCTTCGGGGCTACCCCCCTGCACCTCAGCGAGGACGACCCGAAGAAGGCGGTGCGGGCGGCGACCGAAGGTCTGGGGGTTGACGTGGTCGTCGACGCGGTCGGCGATCCCGGCCCGCTAGCGCTTGCCGTCAGCCTCGCCCGCGACGCTGGCACCGTCTCCGGCATCGGCGCTTACGCCGGCAAGGGCGAGGTCCCGCTCGGCCTCGCCTGGCTGAAGGGTCTGCAGCTGCGGCTCGGTCTCGCCAACGTGATCGCCCATGTCGACCGCGTCCTCGCCTTGATGGAGGCCGGCAAGCTCGACCCGAGCCCGCTCGTCACCCACCACATGCCGCTCGACCAGGCCGCCGAGGCCTACGAGATCTACGACGGGCGGGAAGCGCTGAAGATCGTCCTCACGCCCTGAGCGAGGGGAAAGCGACTGTTCTAGTTGACTCGCACAGTACCTGTAGCTACTGTGCGACTTGGTGGTACAGCTAGAAGCGAATCCCTTCGCGATTGATCCGGACGATGAGCTGCCTGTCGGCCTACAGCTGGGCTGGCGGCTGCGGGCGCTGATCCGCACCGGTGAGCTGAGGGCGGGCGAGCGGCTGCCGAGTTTCCGCCAACTGGCCGAGTGGGCAGGCGTCAACGTCGGCACCGTGCGGGCGGTCTACGAGTCGCTCGAGGCCGACGGCCTGGTGAGCACCCGCCAAGGGCAGGGGACGTTTGTTGCCGAGGGGGTCGAGGCGTCTCCCCAGCTGGAGGAGATCGCCGCCGAGGCGCTGCGCCGGGCGCATGAGGCGGGGCTCGGTCCACGCGATCTTGCGATCGTGGCGATGACCTGCGCCAGCCTGCCGGATGAGAGCGAAACGCTGGAGGTGCGCCAGGAGCTGCGGCGGCAGATCGCCCGGCTCGAGGCCGAGCTCGCCTCCTACACCGCCCACCTCGGGGCCGACCTGCACACGGCGCCGCGCCGGGCGGTCGCCCATGTCGCCGGGGTCGAGGAGCTAGAGGAGACGCGCGACACCCTGATCGCGCAGCTGGCCGAGGCGCAGCGGGAGACGCAACAAGAGGTGCGGCGGCGGGCGGGCGACCGCGGCCCCCTCGGCAGGGCGATGAGCCGGTGGCGAGCCAAGCCTTAAGCAAGGGGTCAGGCGCGATCTCCGGCGTCTTCACCGAGGTCGGGACGATGATGATCTTGACTGCGCGGACCGTTGTCTCGGCGGTTCGACCGCCCTATCCCTACGGCGAGGAGCTGGTCGACCAGTTCTATTTCACGCTGCGGCTCTGCTGGTTCCCGTTGCTGATCTCGACCTTCGCCCTCTGCCTCGGCGCCCCGGGGCTGCAGGCGGCGGGGCCGCTGCAGATTTTCGGCGCCCTCGACCGGCTCGGCGGCTTCTTCGTTCTGACCGCGATCCGCTGGATCGGCCCGCTGGTGACGGCCGTCGTCGTCAGCGGCGTCGCCGGCACCGCGATCACTGCCGACCTCGGTGCGCGCAAGATCCGCGAGGAGCTCGACGCCCTGCAGGTGCTGGGCGTCGACCCGGTCAAGAACCTGGTCGTGCCGCGCTTCTTGGCGCTGATGATGGTGACGGCGCTGCTCGACATCTTCGCGATCGTCTTCGGCCTCACCGCCGGGATCACCGTCGAGCTGCTCTACCACCAGAAGCTCGGCGGCTTCTTCGCCACCCTCTTCTCCAACGCCTCGGTCACTGACCTCTGGGGCTCGGTCCTGATGTGCACGATGTTCGGAGCGATCATCGCCGTCGTCTGCTCCTATAAAGGCATGACCGCCTCCGGCGGGGCGGCGGGCGTGGGCCGGGCGGTCAACCAGGCCGTGGTGATCGCCCTGGTCGGCGTCTTCGCCTTCAACTACGTCTTCACCGCGGTGCTGCTGGCAACCAACCCGGAGCTGCAGACGATCCGATGAGGGCCGCGACGTGAACGCCTGGCTGGACGCGCCGCGGGCCTGGCTCGACTCCTTCGGTGAGATCGCCCGCTTCGGCGTCCGCGTCGCCGGGCTGGTCTATTCCGGCCGGGCCCTGCGCTTCTTTGGGGAGGCGATCCGGCAGGCCGGGATCTTGATCCTCGGCTCGGCCCTGATCATCTGGGCCTTCGTCTTCATCCTCGGCCTCCAGTGCGGGATCCAGGGCGCCTACTTCTTCCGCGCCCAGGGGGTGCCCCAGTACGCCGGCCTTTTCGCCGCCTGGTGCGATCTGCGCGAGGCGCTGCCCTACGCCTTCGGCTACATCCTCTCGGCCAAGGTCGGGACCGGGATCGTCGCCGAGCTGGGGGCGATGCGGATCTCCGACGAGATCGACGCCCTCGAAGTGATGGGGGTGCCGCCGGTCACCTTCCTCTGCGGCTCGCGGCTGCTGGCCGCCTGGATGGCGCTGCCGTTCCTCTACCTGGTCTCGATCGGGGTGATGTACCTGGCCAGCTACGTAGCGGTCGTGAAGCAGGTCGCCGACACCTCCTCCGGTGGCTACTCGCTGATCTTCTGGATGTTCCAGGACCCGACCGACCTGATGTTCAGCCTGATCAAGGGGATGGTGATGGCAACCGTGATCGTGCTGGTCGGCTGCTACTACGGCTACACCGCCTCCGGCGGCCCGGTCGGCGTCGGCACCGCTACGGCGAAGTCGATGGTCTTCAACATCGTCGCGGTCCACATCCTCGGCATGCTCGGCACCTTGGTCTTCTGGGGCGCCAACCCCCGGGCCCCGATCGGGGGGTAAATCAGCCTTTGAAGATGATTGCGACCACAACCCCCGCGGATCCGATCCAGAGGGCAAACGTGGCCTGGTGGATGCCGGCATGGAGGGTTTCCATCCCTGCCCTCAGCGCACCTACTTCTCCCTTGACTTCTCGAACCCCACCCTTTACCTCTCCGATCTCTCCCTTGACTTCACCAAGGCGCCGGTCGGTGTCCTGCTTGCTCTCGGTTATGCGGCGATTCACTTCATCGAAGCGCTGGTCCACCCGCTTGAACTCCCGATCGACATCGTCGAATCGTTCATCCACCCGCTTGAACTCCCGATCGACATCGTCGAATCGTTCATCCACCCGTTTGAACTCCCGATCGACGTCGTCAAACCGCTCGTCCACCCGCTCGAACTTTTCGTCGTAGCGCTCCATCGGCATCTCCCTCTCTTCGACCACCGCCTGCACGCCCCGCAGACTAACAGTTTCAGAAACCTTTTGTCTTTGACTAGCGGTGGTGCCTGAAGGTCTCTTCGACCCAGCGGTAGCCGGGGCGGTCGCTGAGGCTCTCGCGGAACTCGTCCAGCGCCGGGGGGCGGGGCAGGTCCGGCGAAAGCGGACCCTCGGGCGGGACGACGATTGGGTAGAAGAGCGAGGCGGCGGTGATGTCGGCGACGCTGAGGCTGTCGCCGACCAGGAACTCCCCGTCGCCCTGCGCGAGCTCGGCCTCGAGCTTGTCGAAGGCGGCGACGATCGCCTTGCGCGCCCGCTCGGCGTCCTCATCCTTGTTGGCGCCCCAGCGGATGCTGGTGTAGGCGCGGGCGTAGGCGCCGACCACCGGCTTCGCCTTGCCCAGCGGGCCCGGCACGCTTTCAGCCGCGACCTCGGCAAAGAGATCCGGCTCCTGGATCAGCTCGTAGAAGGGCAGCAGGCGGGCGTGAGGGCCGAGGTTCTCGTCGAACCAGTCCTCCAGGTCCAATGCCCGCTCGCGATCGTGGGGAGTAGACGGGTAGAGCGGCCGGTCTAGGTATTTGGCATCGAGGGCGGCGATGATCGCGGTCGAGTCGCCGATCGCCCGCCCGTCCATCTGCAGCACCGGGATCGTCGGCTGCGCTCCCCGGGTGAGGAAGAGGGCAATCGGGATGTGAGTGCCCGGGAGCAGGGCACGACGGACATGGGGGACTTCCTTGTAGTCGAGAGCCCAGCGGGCCTTTTCGGCGTAGTGGGAGATGTCGATCTCCCAAAGGACCGGCTTGTCGGTTGATTGCACGCTCATCGCTGGGCTGCCAGCATAAGCGCGTGGCGCTGTTGAGTGACTCGGAGGTGGAGGAGAGGCTGGCCGCTCTTGACGGTTGGGACCGTGCGGGCGACTCGATCGAGAAGGGCTTCAAGCGCGGCGACTTTGTCGGCTCGGTGGAGTTCGCCGGCAGCGTGATCGCGCCGGCCGAGGAGATGAACCACCATCCCGACCTCGCGATTTCTTGGGACACCGTCACCGTCACCATCTCCACCCACTCCGAGGGCGGCCTCACCGCCGCCGACTTCGAGCTCGCCGCGAAGATCGACGCGCTGGCCTAGCGGTGGCGAAGCGGAAGAAGCAACGGCGGCCGCGGGAGAAGGCGCTGACCGTTGACTACATCGATCCGGAGGGGAACGTGCTCACCCTGCGCCAGACGCTGAGCGCCGCCACGATCGCCAAAGTGGGGGAGCCGCCGACGGGTGCGGCGGCCTCTCAGGATGACGCTTGGCACCGGCGCTCAGAGGCCCTGTTCGAGCGGCTCGCGGTCCGCTGGGAGATCGCCGGATTGCCACTCGACGACCAGAAGATGCTGCTCGGCCGCTATCGAATGGCCGATGCCGAGACCCAGCGCTGGGTGCGACAGACGATCGCCGAGCACCTGCGGCGCCACATCCCCGAGCTCGCCGGCTGAGCCGTGGCCGAGGAGCTGCGGATCAACGACCGGCTGGCGCTGCCGCTGGCCGAGATCGAGCTGCGGGCGAGCCGCTCCTCCGGTCCCGGCGGCCAGCACGCCAACGTCACTGCCTCGCGGGTCGAAGCCGTTTTCGATGTCGAGGATTCGCAAACGCTCGACGAGGCGCAGCGTGCCCGCCTGCTGGAGCGACTGGGGCCTGTTGTCACCGCGGTCGCCCAGGACGCGCGCGGACAGTCGCGCAATCGCGAGCTGGCGCTGCAGCGGCTGGCCGGGAAGATCGCCGCCGGGCTGCGGGTCCAGCGCAAGCGCCGGCCGACCCGCCCCAGCCGCGCCTCCAAGCAGCGCCGGCTCGAGCAGAAGCGTCGCACCGCAGAAAAAAAGCGCGGCCGCGGCCGACCGCCGCTAGAGTGAAGAAGATGCTTGGGGAGAGCAAGGCAACCAGCGGCTTCGCCGTCAACGACCTGAACAAGGCGAGGGAGTTCTACGAGGGCACCCTCGGCCTCGAGGTCGAGATCCTCGACGCCGAGCACGGGCTGACGAGACTGAAGCTGGCCGACGAATGCGACGTGCTGATGTACCTCAGCGCCGACATGCGGCCGGCCAGCTACACGATGCTCAACTTCGAAGTCGACGACATCGACGCCACCGTCGACGACCTCGTCTCCCGCGGCGTCAGCATCGAGCGCTACGAGGGCTTCGAGCACGACGCCAAAGGTGTCGTCCGCGGCCCAGGCCCGCAGATCGCCTGGTTCGAGGACCCGTCGGGGAACGTTCTCTCGGTCCTGCAGCAGCCGTAGCTCGCAGCGGCCCGAATCAGCAGGCGCCGAGCTCCCGCGCCACCGCGTCGCGGCGGTAGTCGAAGATCTGCTTCAGGTCCCGCCGCACCAGCAGCCGGTCGGCCAAATCGCCCAGCGGTCCGAACGGGATCGAGTAGCGGACCCGGTCTCGAATGATCGTCGCCTCCGGCCCGTCATCCTCAAACGTGTGCGTGTGCTCCCAGAGCGAGTAGGGCCCCTTGATCTGGGCATCGACGAACCGATGCGGCGGTTCCCAAGCCTCGATCCGAGTCCGCCACCGCACCGGCACCCGATGCAGCTTCAACCGATACTCGATCAACGTTCCCACCCCCATCTCAATCGGCCGCGGAGTCGTCACCTCGAACCCCAGCCAAGGCGGCGTAATCCGCTCCAGGTTGAGCGCATCGCCATAGAAGGCGAAGACCTGGTCGATCGGAAGCTGAACCCGCTGCCCCCGATCGATGACGTGGATGCTGGCCACGGAGTGAGAGTAGGGATCTCGCTGGGGGGCGGTACAGGCACCCCTCGCGTTTATAGGCTTCGGATCGTGCCGAACTACAGTGATGAGACGATTGCCGATGCCCTCGACGGCATCCAGCAACGCCGGTACGTCTTGCCGGCGATTCAGCGGGAGTTCGTCTGGGGCCCCGACAGGATGTGTGCCCTGTTCGACTCTCTCATGCGGGACTACCCAATCAGCTCACTGCTGTATTGGCGGGTCAGCAAGGAGAACAGTGACGAGTTCCGCTGGTACGACTTCGTGCTCAACTATCACGAGCTGGATGCACCAGAATGCCCGCCCCACGAGAACCTCCCCCAGGAAGAGCGGATTGCCATTCTCGATGGACAACAGCGGCTGACGGCGCTCAACATTGGACTGCGCGGAAGCTACGCCGCGCACGCGAAGTGGCGTAAGTACGGTCGGCCTGAGAGCTATCCGAAGAAGCGCCTTTACCTAGATATCTGCGCTGAGCCGAAGTTATCCGAAGATCGTTATGAGGACCAGGTGTATCGCTTTGAGTTTTTGGAGCCCGAGCGTGCAGTAGAGGACAACGCAGCACCGCAGAGCCATTGGTTCCCGGTGTTCAAGGTCCTGGACCTTCCGCGTGATGCCGACGCCGGCATGACGATCAACCGATACCTGCGTGAGGCGAGGCTTGCCGACCATCCCCATGCTTTCAACACTCTTTTCAAGCTGTGGAGCGTGGTCTTTCAGCAGCGTCACATCAGCTACTTCACCGAGACCGCACAGAGTTTGGACAGGGTTCTTGACATCTTCATTCGGGTGAACAAGCAGGGCCAGCCGCTATCGAAGTCCGACCTCCTCATGAGCGTCGCCACCGCCCAGTGGAAAGAGCGGGATGCCCGGGAGGAGATCCCCGCGACGCTGCGGCAGGTGAACAGCATTCAGCCAGGGTTCGGTTTCGATCGCGACCACATCCTTAAGGCAGGTCTCGTCCTGGCCGGGATCTCCGACGTTGGGTTCCGTGCGGAGACCTTCAACCGGGAGAACATGCACAAGCTCGAAAAGGAGTGGCCGGAAATCTCGCGCCGGCTCTTCCTTGCCGTCGATCTTTTCGCCTCCTTCGGTTTGTCTCGCGACAACATCGATGCTGGCATGGTGCTCATTCCCGTGGCGTACTACCTGCACCGCAGGCAACTCGAAGGGAGCTACCTCGCCTCCACCTCGACGGTGGCCGATCGGCAGCGGGTCCGTGACTGGACCATCAGGTCCCTATTAATGCCGGGGATCTTCGGGTCCGGATTGGACACGCTGTTGGCCCGGCTGCGCCGGACGATCGACGAGCACGGTGCTGACGGTTTTCCCTCCGAGGCCTTCGAGGATGCGATGGCGGCAAGTGGCAAGTCCCTCCGGTTTGATCCGCAGACGGTGGATGAGCTCGCAAACTCGGCGTACGGGAGGCCGGACACCTTCGCCTTGCTCTCAATTCTCTATGGACACGTCGATCCGTCTCGGGCCTATCACGTTGACCACATCTTCCCCCGTGATCGGCTTCGCCGCGATCGATTGCGCGAGGCGGGATACGCGGAGGATGAGGTCGAGCGCATCGTCAAGCAGGCCCGTAACGGGCTGGCCAACTTGCAACTCCTCCCCGGTGGGGAGAACATCGGCAAGAGCGAGCGGCTGCCGCTGGACTGGGCGCGCGACAGATATCCCGACTCTGGCGCCTTGCGCGGCTACCTTGAGCAAAACGACATGGAAGACCTGCCAGAGGATCTGGATGGCTTTCTCGACTTCTACGAAGCGCGGCGCAAAAGGCTCCGTCAGCGTCTTTTGATGGTGCTTGGGCGGGAGCCCGGGTCGCTAGTCGAGAACTCGGAGTAGCTAGCGGCCGGTCATTCGGCGAGCATTTGTATGGGCACGGCTGGTTTCGAACCAGCGTTGTCAGCCAGATCGCGAACCGAAAGACGCGGGCCCGCTTACGAACTGCATTTTATCGGCCAGCGGAGCGGCAACGGCGGCATCTCGGCTATAGCCCGGCCCCTCGGCCCATGCTGCGCCCGATGTAAAGCCCACGCGCCCGCTTGAGGTTCAGTTGCCGCTGGCTCTGCTGAAGCCGGCGCTGCGCCCGCTCGTGCTCTGTCGCCCGACGATGCTCCCGGAGCTTCGCGCCGAGGGCGCTGTCTCTGTTTCGCACGCCGTTTCGCAGACGGTAGCCCTCGATGTTCCGCACCGCCCTGTCCCACTCGCGGGCTTTGGTCGGATCGCTCGGTCGCTCGCCAAGCTCCCGCTTGATGTAGTCGGGCGGAGAAGTTCGTGCCGCGGCGGCGGCGAGCCGTTCGCGGTCGGCGAGGACCGATCCGATCACCGCTCCCTTCGCCCGCGCCTCGTGGGGGAGGTCAGGCAGCTCGCGGCACTCGGCCTCCAGGCGAACCCGTTGCTCCCGTCCCCACGGCTCCCCCCGCCTGGCTAGTAGCTCGGCGCGCTGCTCATGCTCGGCAACCCGTTCAGCATGACGGAGATGGGCTTGCTGGTTGTGCTCCTCGGCGCGAATCTCAGCGCTCAACTCGTAGCGAGGTCAGAAGCAGATGAGAGCTTCGGTTCAGAGGCTCGACTTTCATTCGTGAGCCGTGAGGAGATGCAGTCGCTGTGCTGAAGGCTGCTGCAGGGAGGCTGAGAAGTTGATGGAAGACGCGCCTTCACTGCCGAGCCCAACGGATCGATTTCGGCAGGGCGGCACCGAAGCAGGTAGGAGACCGCCCCGGCCAGTGAGAAGCCGAAGACGGTCCCCGACGAGGCGGATGCTTAAGCCGCCTTCCCCAGCGAGATCGCTGGCACACCTGCCGTCTTGCTGATCGTCATGTCCTCACCCCCCTTCTGGTCTTGCCTCGGGGCAAAGCGCTAAGGAGGAAGAGGACAATGCTAAAGAAGTCTTGAGTTTACACGGTTTCGTTACCTAGAAATCTAGTGGTTATCTCTATGGTTCGATTTCGCCTGAGCGCGGCAGGAAAATCGAAATAAGGAGGGGTCATACATGCAGGCTGGCTCGATAGCCAAGCGGAAGAAGCGGATCGGAGAAGTCATCGCCTACGCTCTCGGCCACCGGACCCGCGTGCTGATCCTGATCGTCCTGAACGAAGGGACCTACACGCCGGGCCAGGTCGCAGGGATGATCGACGAGCCTGTGCAATCAGTCTCGAATCACATACGCGACATGGTCGCCATCGGCTCTATCGAACTGGTCAAGACGGTCAAGCGCCGGAACATGGAGCAGCACCACTACCGCGCAATCGAGATGCCGTGCTACACGGAGGAGGACTTCGCAGCCATGACTCCCGAGCAGCGCGATGTGACCTGGGGCCTGATCATCCAGTCGATGGCGGCGGAGATGATGGCCGCACTCTGGCAGGGGACGTTGAGGGAGAACAACAAGACGATCTTGTCCTGGCGCTGGCACAACGTCGATGCCGAGGGGGAGCTGGAAATCTATGCCGTACTGGAAGAGGCATGGGAACGAGTCTGGAAGATCGAGTGCGATTCGATGACCCGGGTTGCGAAGACCAAGGCGAAAACCCGCTCAATCCTCGTTGCGCTCGGTGCGTTCAAGCGGGCGAAGAAGGGGCCGACCCGTCACGTTACATGCGAGGTCACGGATTCGTGACTAGTAACCGTTTCCGCATTGACTAGCTGGGAACACGGTCCTTAGAGTCGTCCACTCAAGGCACGCCGACCACTGCCCTTAGCGGAAGGCGGTCCTTCCTCCGGCCGGGGGCGGGCATCGTGGAAAAACATGACCCCCGCCCTCGGCCGCCCTTTACATAGACCATGATGACCTCCTCCCACAGACACGCCACCGCCGAGGCGTCCGTCGCCGCCTTCTCCTCGTCAACTTGGCGGTTCCCTGCGCCAAGCAGAGGCCCTCGATGGACCTGACGGACGGCGCGGCGACTTCGGCGGGGCGGTCGTCGCATGCCCGTCAGCCCACTAGGAGGAACCGATGCGACTCTTCGGCAGCCGCGATCCGCACAGGCTCGACCCACCACAGACACAGGCGCTGACCCACTCGCTCAAGGTCCGCATCCTGGAGATGCACATTCGGGTGAGGAGCCGGCCTCTGTCGGTCCAGACAATCACGGAAGTCCTAGCCGAGACCCGCGAGTACGGGGATGTCAAGGCAGCCGAAGTGAAGTACCACCGCGATCGCCTGGCTGACGCTGACCTGCTGTCGGTCTGAGCCTTGCCACCGAGGACGGCCCCCATAGATGACCGTGGGCTCCGAGCGCTCGTCCAGACCATCGTCCAGCTACGCGAGGAGCGGGACTGGTCTGTCAGCGACCTCGCCCGAGAAGCCGACGAGGATCCCGCCAGCCTCATCAGCTTGGAGGACAGGACCAACGAGCCGCGCTGGGGAACGCTGCGGAGGATCGCGCGCGCTCTGGACACGGAGTTGGAGGACCTACTGGGGCAGGCCGAAGAACTCGAGAGGGACATGAAGCAGAAGGACAGGCAGCCATGACGGGCTCCGGATTCGGAGGCGGACACTCGGACGAGACTGGAATGAAAGATGCGTTGGGCATCATCGCCGACTCGCAGAACGTGGCGCGGCGACTGCGGCTCCTGGACGCGGCAGGGAAGGAGATCGCGAGCTTGACGGGGCTGCTCGCCGGCCCCGCCTGGGTGGCGGCGAGAGGCGAGCAGGTCGCCGAGCTCCACATCAGCAGCGGCGGGCTGTCGGCAATGGTGAAGATTCCGCTCGACGAGGAGACCCGCTGCATTGCCGAGGAGGACGGGACCTTAACCGGGACCCTCCCGAGCGGGGCGAAATGGATCACGACGCCGCTTGCGGACTGAAAAGAAAGAGGCGTGACGGTCATTGACGCCCCTGCCGGATACGTGAAGGGCGTCGTAGTCGCTGACTGGTCGTCTGCGGCGCCCTTCACATATCCGGCCTGGCTCCGAGATGCCGGAATCAACGGCGCAACCTCCACGGCCGCCTGCCCTTCTTCGAGTTGGGAGCCATTCGTTCCACACTTGTTTTGGGCGTGGGCCCCGGGACGCACGCGGAAAATTGGCTGAAGCTAGCCTCAGCCTCGCCTCGGTCACAACTGAGCGTCCTGTTATTGGTGCCGAGAGGCGTGCAGTCAGGGGGTTTTGCTGGGGCTCACTGGTCGCAGTCACCGTTCATCCCGTCAAGGTGGCGATCGTAGAAGCATTGCTCTGGGTGCATGAGCCCCTATCAGCAACCGAGTTGGCAGAAATATTTGACAACGCCGGATACAACCTCGACATGCTGCTGTACCACTTGAGCGGATTAGTCCGCTTGGAAGTCATCGAGCTCACCAACACGCGCCACGTCCGCGGAGCGCGCGAGAAATTCTTTTTCCTCCGGTGAAAGTTCCGTTACCGGAGGAACCAAGATGGTCACACTGTCAAGTTTCGTTGGGGTGCCTGATGACCACCGGGAAAATTTAAGTCATAAAAATGAGTAGGCCTAATAGGTCTGAGTCGTGTACGGTGCCGGCCGTCAACCACTGGGTACGCAATCGGTATCGCGGGTCCGGTCTGATCGAAGCTCAGAAAGGAAGTCCGTTGAGATCTCGCGTGCCGTCACCCCGACCGCCTCGCCATGCAGTGAATGTCGCCTTTCGAGGCCGGGGCGCGATTGCCCTGGCACTCGTGTCGCTCTTCTTGGTGCTCACTACCTCCCTCGCCATCGCCGCTGGAGCTGAAACTTCTCCAGCCTCGGGCGCCCTGGGCTCCACGATCGACCCTGTGACCGACCCACTTGCCGCCGAATCACTTCCGAAGACCGGCCTTGATCGGGAACAGGCAGAAGAACTCCTACAAGAGGTCTTTGGCGCCGAACTGGAAGCGCCCGCTGAATTCTTCGACGATCTAGAGGTCGAAGCTTTCCGTTCAGACGAGGTTGCTGTGGTAGACCCCCCGGGTCCGGGGGCTCCCCCCGGCCTTCTTTCCTCGACGCTCCCACTGCGAGCGGAAAACGAGGCCGGTGAGAAGGAAGTCGTTGACCTCGATCTCGAGCAGGACGGCGATCGGCTGTCGCCGGAAAACCCGCTTGTCGATGTTGGGATTCCCGCAGAACTCGAGGAAGGTATCTCGTTCCCGGAAATCGGCATCCACATCGATCTCGGATCGGGAAACCTCGAAAGGGGCGCAAGTGAAGTAGGTGAGGCAACTGCCTTCTACCCCAACGTCCGGGCGCAGACCGACGTGGCCGTCACCGCCGTGCCGACCGGCGTCGAGACCTACACGCAATTGCGCTCGCCTGAAGCGCCTCGCCAAGAGGTGTTCGAGCTGACGCTTCCGGAGGACAGTTCCCTGGTGTCGACTGACTCGGGCGGCGCAAAGGTGGTCGCAGCTAACGGGAAAACGCTGCTGTCGGTGCCCACCCCTTGGGCGATCGACGCTCAGGGCGATCAGGTGCCGACCGAGCTGGAAACGGACGGCATTTCGATCACCATCACGGCCAAACCCCCTGCTGACGCCGCCTTCCCGATCCTCGTCGATCCTGTGTTCGAGGTCTACACCATCTCCTCGGCGACGTCACGCGGAGCGCAGGATTGGAGGCCCTGGATTCAGCAGGGCTTCAATGCCACGTGGGGGAGTCCCAGCACCGGGATGGACGTGATCGCTTTTGGCGGTGCTGCGACGTCAGTCGGATACCAGGGCATGTTCAACTACTACGTCCCGCGCTACTGGACCGATCTCAATGCGGGCCTCACCAAACCCACCAGCTACATCAGGGACATGAAGCTCTTCGACCTCAACTTCATGGAGCCCGACGAGACCAGTGTCCCAGCAAACAACCGCCCCGCCTATCCCTTCATGCAGCTGAGCCTCTGGGACGAGAACAATGAAGCCTGGGTGTGGAATAACCATCGGTACGGCTTCGAAGGCCAGTGGACCGACAACAGCTATGTCTTCGATATGACCAACCCGAATGACAATCCCGATGTCAAGCACGGTGGCTTTGCGATCGCAACGTTCGAAAACCGCAACGCGGCATATCGCTACGTAAACGTCAAGCAAGCCACGGTCGAAGTAACTGACAAAGATCTGCCGAGCTGGGCTTACATGCTGAACCCTTCAGGCTGGATGAACCAGACGTCGAAACCGATCGAATATTCGGTCGGCGACCTTGGCCTCGGTATCTACTCCCTGCGATTGAACCAGCCGGAGACGAGCGGAGGCACGAAGACCATCACGACCGGCGCCAATTGCGCTGGATCGGCTTCTTGCACCAATTGTGTCGGGTCGGTTTCCTATCCCTGCCCTCGCAATCTCACCGACGCCAGCCGCGCCCTCTCCTATGAACCAGCGACCATGGCTCAGGGCGAAAACACGCTCTCTGTCTATGGGGTCGATCCGATTTCCAACGTCTCCGCGGCGAAGCTCGTCAAAATCAAGGTCGATCACACTGCCCCACAGCTGGCCTTATCAGGCAACCTCACTGAACAAACGAGCGTCGGCACCAAACTTCCTGAATACACCCTCAACTACAGTGCCTCCGATGGCGATGATGCGGCCGCGACCGCCCAGGCCCCGTTCGGCACCGTCGGATCGGCTACCGGCCAAGTGCAGCGTCCCTTGGGCGCTGCCGTGGATGCCAGCGGCAACGTCTGGATCACCGATATCACCAACAACCGGGTCCTCGAGTACGACAAGAACGGGACGTTCATCCGCCAGATCGGTTCCTCGGATGGCAGCTCGGGCAGCGCGGCCGGGCAGTTCAACAGCCCCCGCGGCATCGCGATCGCTCCGAACGGAACGGTCTGGGTTGCCGACTACGGCAACAAACGTCTGCAGGCGTTCAGCGCGCAGGGCGCCTTCATCCGGCAGGTGGGCCGCTCCGAAAACATCGTCCTGGAAGCCCCCTACGGGATAGCGGTCGCCAAAGATGGCTCGGTCTGGGTGAGCGACATCATGGCTCGCAAGATCAGGCACTACTCGGAAGCCGGCAGCTACCTCGGGACCGCCGCCGGCTCCCCCACCGGGAGCACCCAGAGCCTGG